>JAESGS010000103.1_pt1 | contig 139778 bp, 142 predicted proteins | sample 9269761 | NCBI WGS metagenome assembly JAESGS01 (sample SAMN15741799, study PRJNA653493) | algae metagenome | isolation source: Cyanosarcina radialis HA8281-LM2 and co-occurring heterotrophs from damp... | place: USA: Makauwahi cave, Hawaii | collected 2011-01-06 | reverse complement strand
CAACTTCGCGGTGGTGGTGGACGACTGGGACATGGGCATCACCGACGTCATCCGCGGCGACGACCACATCAACAACACGCCGCGCCAGATCAACATCTACCAGGCGCTCGGCGCTCCCGTGCCGCTGTTCTCGCACATGCCGATGATCCTCGACCCGGAAGGCGCCAAGCTGTCCAAGCGCACCGGCGCCGCCGACGTGATGCAGTACAGGCAGGCCGGTTACCTGCCGCATGCGCTGATCAACTACCTGGCGCGACTGGGCTGGTCGCACGGCGACCAGGAGATCTTCAGCCGGCAGGAACTGATCGACCTGTTCTCGGTGGAGGACGTGAATTCCAAGGCCGCGCGGCTGGACATGGACAAGCTGGGCTGGGTGAACCAGCACTACCTGAAGAACGACGACCCGGCGAGCATCGCACCGCAGCTGGAATACCAGCTGCAGCAGCTCGGCATCGACCTGTCGAAAGGACCGGCGGCCGCCGACGTGGTCGTCGCCCTGCGCGACCGCGTGCAGACGCTGAAGGAGATGGCCGAGCGTTCCGTGGTCTGGTACCAGCCGCTGGACACCTACGACGAAGCCGCCGTGGCGAAACACCTGGTGCCGGCCGCGGAAGCGCCGCTCGCCAAGGCGCGCGAGCTGCTGGCACTCGCATCCGCGTGGACGGTGGAATCCGTTTCCGCCGCCCTCCATGAAGCAGCTGCCGCGCTGGGCATCGGCATGGGCAAGGTGGCGCAACCGCTGCGCGTGGCCATCACCGGCACCCAGGTCAGCCCCGACATCTCGCAGACGGTCTATCTGGCCGGGCGCGAGGAGGCCTTGAAACGCATCGATGCAGCGCTTATCAAGACAGGCAAGGCCGCCTGATCCCGGAGTGCCCATGTCGCCGTCCCACGCCTGCACCGATCCCAAGCACCACGTCCACGACGCCCAGGCGTTCGTGGTGGCGGTGGAGCGTGCCTGCCACGAGCGCGGCCTGCGGCTGACGCCCATCCGTGCCCGCGTGCTGGAACTGATCGCGGAAGCGGGCAAGCCGGTGAAGGCCTACGACCTGCTGGAGTGGGTGCGGGCGAAGAAGGGCGTCGGCGCGGATGCGCCGCCGACGGTCTACCGCGCACTCGACTTCCTGATGGCCAACGGCTTCGTGCACAAGCTGGAGTCGGTCAACGCATTCGTCGCCTGCCATCACCCGAACAGCGCGCAGCATTCGGTGCCGTTCCTGATCTGCGACCGCTGCCATAGCGCGGTGGAACTGGAGGACCGGGAAGTGGTCACCCAGTTGGAACAGCGCGCCAAGGCGCTCGGCTTCCAGCCACAGGCCCAGACGCTGGAAGTGCACGGATTGTGCGCGCGCTGCGCCGAGGCCTGACGCATCACCCGTTGTAGGAGCGACGTAAGTCGCGACCGCAGACTTCGAGCGAGCTGACTCCTTGTCTCGCGCGATTTCTGCGCCGACAGCGCGTGATGCCGTTGGAAGTTCCTGGCAAGCGATGCCGTACGGTCGCGACTCACGTCGCTCCTACAGTCAAGCCGGTTACGCCGCTGCCGGTGCTGCCTTCGGTGACTTCTCGCGGATCGGCAGGTTGGCCGCCGCCGCGATCAATGCCAGCACCATGTCGCCGTACCACATCCACGTGTAGTCGCCGGAGTGTTCCAGCGCCACGCCGCCCAGCCAGGCGCCGAAGAAGCCGCCCAACTGGTGCGACAGCAGCGTCAGGCCGAACAGCGTGCCCAGGTAGCGGGGACCGAACAGCTTGCCGACCAGGCCCGCCGTGGGCGGTACGGTTGCCAGCCAGGTGAAGCCCAAGGCAGCGGCGAACACGTAGAACGTCAAGGCCGTGGGCGGCGCCAGCAGGTAGAGCGCGATCATCACCGCGCGGCTGGCATACATCACCGCGAGGATGGTCTTCATCCGGTAGCGCTGGCCCAGCGCGCCGGCGGCCAGGCTGCCCGCCACGTTGAACAGCCCGATCAACGCGATCGAGATCGCCGACACGCTGCCGGGCAGTCCGCACAGCGCGATTTCGCCCGGCAGGTGCGTGACCAGGAACGCGATGTGCACGCCGCAGGTGAAGAACCCGATGTGCAGCATCCAGTAACTGCGGTCGCGCAGGGCGATGGCGATCTGCTGGCGCAGCGTGATCTCGCCGACCGCGGTGGCCACGCTGCCGCCGCCGGTGGCCACCGCCTTGCGCCGTAAGGGCCACGCCAGCGGGATCGCCAGCAACGAGGCCACGGCAAGCGTGTACATCGCCGATGCCCATCCTGCGGCGGCGATGACGAACTGCACGATGGGCGCGAACACGAACTGCCCAAGCGAGCCACCCGCGTTGATGAAGCCCGCGGCGAACGATCGCTTCTCCGGCGCCAGCTGCTGCGCGGTGGCGCCGATCAGGATCGAGAAGCTGCCTGCGCCAGCGCCCGCGGCGGTCAGCACGCCCAGCGTGAACATCAGCCCCCATTGCGAAGGCATCAGGGGTGTCAGTGCCAGCCCGAGCGACAGCAGTACGCCGCCGAAGACCAGCACGCCCGTGGAGCCGCGCTTGTCCGCGATCGCGCCGAAGACCGGCTGCACCGCGCCCCAGGTGAACTGTCCGATGGCCAGCGCGAAGCTGATCGCGGCGATCCCGATGCCGGTGCTCTGGTGGATCGGCGTGACGAACAGGCCCGTCGTCTGCCGCGCGCCCATGGTGATCATCAACATACCCGCGGCGGCAAGCAGCAGGCCCCAGTGCATGCGGGGTGCGGACGATTCCGTGGCGGTGTTCATGCGGCCTCCCCGAGGTGCTGACGCAGCAGGCCGTCCAGGCGGTCCAGTTCGCCATGCAGGCGCTGGACGGCGTCGTCGCCCATGAGTCCGTCGATGACCGCCTGCGCGCGCTGCCAGCGCGGTTTCGCACGGGTGAGCCGCGTGCGGCCCTCGGTCGTCAGTGCCACCAGGCGCTGGCGGGCGTCTTCGCCACGGACGGTTTCCAGCAGCCCGGCATCGACCAGCGGCGCCAGATTGCGCGTCAAGGTAGTGCGGTCCATGCCGAGTTCCTCGGCCAGTCCACCGAGCGCGCGGGGCTCGCGTTCGGTCCGGCGGAGGATCGAGTACTGGTTCAGACTGAGGCCGACCCCGGCCAGTTCATGGTCGTACACCTGTGTCACACGCCGGCTGGCGCGCCGGAGGCGGAAACAGGTGCACACGCTGGGCGTGGGGGAAGACGACATGGGGGCGACTCGTGTGGCGATGCCTTATTATGTGTATATGCACGTAATTGCTGTCAAGAAGGGCGGCTGCCAAACCGGCCAGCCGCCCGGGGGAGGAACGTCAATGCGGGATCAGAAGTACGCGCGCAGGCCGAACGCGACCCCACGGCCCGGCAGCGGCGCGTAGTCGCGCAGCAGCGAGGTGTGCGGGCGGGCCTCCTCGTCCGTCAGGTTGCTGCCATCCAGGAAGACCTCCCAGCTGGACGCGGTGCGCTCCCAGCGGTACGCCACGTGCGCATCCACCAGGGTGTAGCCGTCGCTGGCTTCCTCGTTCTGCGCCACATCGTCCTGCTTGCCGTAGCGCACGGCACCCACGGAAGCGCGCCATCCCCCCAGCGACCAGCCCAGGTCGGCGCCGACACGCATCGGCGCGATACGTGGCAGGTAACCGCCTTGCGCGATCTGCACTTCGTAGTCGTGGGTGTGGTCGCCATGCGGCACTTCGAACGCGGCCGTGCGCGTGCCGCTGCCATCCAGCTCGGCGCGCACGTAGTCGCCGAACAGGCGCAGGTCCCATGCACCGCTGGCGGTGTCGGCCAGTTGGATCTTCGCTTCCGCTTCGGCGCCGGTGAACGTGGCGTCGTCCTGCGTCCACAGGCGCACCGGGTAGCCTTCCTCTTCCACGCCGGTGTCGGTGAGGTAGATGAAGTCGGTGAACTTGGTCTGGTACAGCGCCAGCTTCAGGTCCACGCGGTCGGTATGCCAGTGCGCGCCGATTTCCGCGCGCACGCCCTTCTCGGTGTCGAGGGCTTCATCGCCGATCTCGATCGACTGCGTGGCCACGTGGGTGCCGCCGGCGAACAGTTCCTCGTTGGTCGGTGCGCGTTCGGAGCGGTCCAGGCCGAAGCGAAGATCGAAACCATCGGTCAGGCGCCAGATGGCGGCGGCCGACAGGTTGACCGCATCGAAGTCGCGCGCGGCGCGATCTTCCGGCTTCAGCTCCACGTGGTCGTAGCGAGCGCCCAGTTCCAGCTTCCAGGGGCCGAAATCCTTCTCCTGCACGATGAAGGCACCGACGTTGTCGGTGGTGGTGGAGGGCACGAAGGCCTCCTCGCCGACGGCGCCGAAATCGGTGCTGCCGAACTGCAGGCCGAACGCGCCGCGCCAACCGTTCCAGTCCTTCTGCACGGCTTCGAGTCGCGCGTCGTAGCCTTCGTTGGTGAACCGGGTGGCGGGCAGGCCGCCTTCCAGTTCGACGTGTTCGTAGTCGTTCCAGGCGGCACGCAGGTTGACGCTCTGCAGGAACGACACCGGGTTGTAGATCCCGGTCTTCAGGTCCACGCGGTTCTGCACCATGTCGATGCGCACCGCGCCTTCCTCATGGGCTTCCTCGTCGTGGTCGGCTTCGCCATCGTGGTCATGGTCGTGGTCTTCCTCGCCGTGCACGTGGGCGCCGGCGGGAATGCCGTAGTTGCTGCGGTAGGTGCTGCCGGCCAGGCCGAAATAGCCACTGTCGCCAAGCCAGGTGGCGCCGATCGCGCCGGCGCGGGTCTTCACCGAGCTGTTGGGAAGCGTGCCCTCGGGCTGCGGCTCTTCCTCGTGCTCTTCACCTTCCTCATGGTCATGCAGGATGGCCACGCCGGGGATGTCGTAGTCGTCGGTGTCGCGCACCAGGCCATCGACGTGCAGCACCCAGTTCCCGTTGACGCCATCCAGGCGGAACATGCCCGTGCGCTCATCGTTCACGGTGTTGCCGCGGATCTCGGCGCGGCCGCTCAGGGGTTCGTCCGGGATCGTGTCGGCCAGGCGGCCGTCCACCACGTTGACGGCGCCACCGATGGCCCCGCTGCCAAACAGCAGTGTCGCGGGGCCTTTGAGCACTTCGATCTGGTCGGCCAGGAACGGTTCGATGCTCACCGCATGGTCGGCGCTGACCGTGGACGCATCCATCGAACCGATGCCGCCGGACAGCACCTGCACGCGCGGGCCTTCCTGGCCACGGATGATCGGGCGGCCCACGCCGGTGCCGAAGTAAGTGGTCTGCACGCCGGGCAGCTTGGCCACCGTCTCGCCCAGCGTTCCGGACTTGGCCTTGTCCAGGTCTTCCCCGTACAGCACTTCCACCGGAGTGGCCACGGACTCGGCATTGCCCTTCAGCGGCGACGCGGTCACCACCACCGCGTCCAGGTCGGTGGCCTGGCCCGTGGCGCCGGCATCGTTGGCGAAGGCGGCGGGGGGCAGCAGGGCGAGCGCCAGGGCGCTGGCCAGCAGATGGGGGGAAGGCAGGGAGCGGCGCTTCGATTCCATGGGGTTCCGGGTTCACTCGGTGGGGTTGGGATTGATGTTATAATATACCAATAGTGACAACATAACCCCCCCGGAAGTCATACTTGTCTCCCATGAATTCCACGTTCCGCGCCCTGATCGATCGTTTTGCCGCTGCCGGCTCGATGATCTGTGCCCTCCATTGCGCCATCACGCCCTTGCTGCTGGCCGTCATCCCCTCACTGGGTCTGTCGGTCTGGCTGGGGGACGGCTTCGAGCGCGGCTTTGTCGTGTTCGTCACCGTGCTGGGGTTGTTCAGTCTGGTGTGGGGCTACCGCCGCCATCGCGCGTTCCGTGCGCTGGGCATGCTGCTGTTCGGCCTGGCGGCCCTGTGGGCGGGCGTGCTGTACGCGCCGCTGCATGAGGCCGTGGTGCCGCACGCCATCGTCATGACGGTGGGCGGCATGCTGGTGGGGCTGGCCCATCTGCTGAACCTCCGGCTGAACCACTGGCACGTCCACGACGCCAGCTGCGCCCACTGAAACCCTATTTCCGCCCGCGCCGGACCCGGCAAAACCACGCCCGGACAGGGCTTTGAGGGTCCTGCTGTGGTAGGCTTTGCGCCTTCGCGCAGGGCGCAGAGGCAGGCGAACGCCTTCGCAACGGCCCATATCCCTGGGCGGTCTTTTCAATGAATCAGGAGAACTACGATGGGCAAGGGTGATCGCAAGACGGCCAAGGGCAAGCGCTACGTGTCGAGCTATGGCAACGCGCGCAAGCACGCCGTCGCCAAGGCTGGCGTGGCTGCCACCGCCACGGCCAAGAAGTCGGTCGTGAAGGCGCCGGCCAAGAAGGCCGTGGCCAAGAAGACTGTCGCCAAGGCGTAAGTCATTCCACGCGCCGGCTACGCCGGCAGCGTACGCAAGACCCCGGCCCGTGCCGGGGTTTTTGTTTTCTAGGGGTCTCGGAGCGGACGCGCGTGCACGACGCGTCCGCCCACATGCACGGCGGAGACCAGATCGCCGCCCAGCCAGTACGCCAGTTGCGCCGGCTGGCCGATCCGCCAGCGCACGAAGTCCGCGCGCATTCCCGCCTGCAGTCGACCGCGATCGCGCAGGTCCAGGGCGCGCGCTGCGTATACGCTCGCCCCACGCAACGCCTCTTCCGGCGTCAGTCGGAAATGCGTGCAGGCCAGCGACATCGCCAAACGCAATGACTGCAACGGCGAGGTCCCCGGATTGCAGTCGGTGGCCACCGCCATCGGCACGCCATGGCCGCGGAAAGTCTCCAGCGGCGGCAGTTTCGTTTCGCGCAGCACGTGGAAGGCGCCCGGCAACAGCACCGCGACCGTGCCTGCTCCTGCCATGGCCGCCACGCCGGCTGGCGAGGTATATTCCACATGGTCGGCCGACAGGCCGCCGAATTCCGCCACCAGCGCGGCGCCTTCACCATCGCTCAGCTGGTCGGCATGCAGCTTCACGGGCAGGCCCAGTGTGCGCGCGGCTTCGAACACCCGACGTGTCTGCGCATGCGTGAAGCCGATGCGCTCGCAGAAAGCATCCACCGCATCCACCAGGCCTTCGCGGTGCAGTACCGGCAACCAGTCGCATACGGCCGCGATGTAGTCGTCGGCGCGGCCAGCGTATTCCGGCGGCAACGCATGCGCGCCCAGGAACGTCGTGCGCACGGTAATCCCCAGCGCTTCGCCGATACGTCGTGCCACCCGCAGCATCTTGCGCTCGTTGTCGAAATCCAGGCCGTAGCCCGACTTGATTTCCAGCGTGGTCACGCCGTCGTCGCGCAGGGCGCGGGCACGTGGCAGCGATTGCGCAAGCAGGTCTTCCTCGCTGGCTTCACGGGTCGCGCGTACCGTAGACACGATGCCGCCGCCGCGACGTGCGATGTCTTCGTAACTGGCGCCCTGCAGGCGCTGTTCGAACTCGCCCGCCCGGTCGCCGGCGAACACCGTGTGCGTGTGGCAATCGATCAGTCCGGGAGTGACCCAGTCGCCACCGGCATCGATCACGTCGGCCGCCCCAGTTCGCGCATCAACCGGCAAGGCCGCTGCAGGTCCCACGTAGTGAAGCACGCCGTCGCGCCACGCCAGTGCGCCGTCCTCGATCACGCCATAGCCGGTATCGTCGGCCAGCGTGACCAGCCGCGCGTTGAGCAGCAGCCCGTCCCGGCCCGTCGGATTCGCCGGATCAGTCACCGCCACCTCCATCGCCGCCGCCATCGCTGCCGCCGTTGCCCGGGGCATCACCGGTACGTGGATCCTCGAAGAAAGCGCCCGACGACGTGTCGCCGTCCGTCCCGTGCTTGCGGGACGATGCGCGCAGGACCGCGAAAACCGCGAACAACGAGGCAAACACCGCCAGCAGGGCGATCACGACAGCGGTCATGGGCGTGTCTTGGAAGGGGCGACGCGGTAGCCTAGCGCACCCATGCCTTCGGCTGTAAGCACCATGCCCGCCTCCGATTCCGCCACGCCCACGCCGCTGGTCCATGCACATGGCGCGGGATGGCGCGTGCCTGGCATCGCCAACCTGCATTCGCACGCATTCCAGCGCGCCATGGCGGGGCTGGCCGAACGGCAGAGCCATCCCGAAGACAGCTTCTGGACCTGGCGCGAAATCATGTACCGCTTCGCCGCGCGCATGACGCCGGACAGCATGCATGCCGTCGCGAGCCAGCTGTATGCGGAGATGCTGGAAGCCGGCTACACCACCGTGTGCGAATTCCACTACGTCCACCACCAGCCCGACGGCAGGCCGTACGCCGACCCCGCGGCCATGTCGAAGGCGCTGGTGGCCGCCGCGCAGGAGACCGGCATCCGCTTGACGCTGCTGCCGGTGCTGTACATGACCGGCGGCTTCGACGGCCGCGCGCTGTCGGCGCGGCAACAACGTTTCGGACATGACGTGGAGGGCTTCCTTCGCCTGTTAGAGGCGCTGGCGCCGCTGCGCGACGACCGGCTGCGCATCGGTTGCGCGTTCCACAGCCTGCGCGCGGTGCCGGAAGCGGCGATGCGCGAGGTGCTGGCTGCGCTGCCGGCGGACGCGCCGCTGCACATCCACATCGCCGAACAGGTGGGCGAAGTGCAGGACTGCCTGGCGCTGCGCAATGCGCGGCCGGTGGAATGGCTGCTGGGTGAGTTTCCCGTCGACCGTCGCTGGACCCTCGTGCATGCCACCCACCTGACGCCGCAGGAAACGCGTGGCATTGCCGACAGCGGCGCCACAGTGGCCATCTGTCCGACGACGGAAGCCAACCTGGGCGATGGCCTGTTCCCGTTGCAGGACTACCTGCGCGCCGAGGGCCGCTGGGGGATCGGGTCGGATTCGCATGTCTCGGTCTCGCCGGTGGAAGAACTGCGCTGGCTGGAGTACGGCCAGCGCCTGGTCACGCGCCATCGCAACATCGCGGTCATGCCGGGTTCGCCCAGTGTCGGCGAAACCCTGTTGCGCGGCGTGCTGGCCAGCGCGGCGGATGCCAGCGGCTTCGCGGACACGCGCGGCGATGTCGTCGTGCTGGACGGGCGCGCACCTGCGCTGGCCGGTGCCACGGACGGTGACGTCATCGACCGCTGGATCTTCGCCGGCAACCGGCCCTTGGTGGATGAAGTGGAGGTCGCGGGCAGGCGCGTGGTGGCGGAGGGCAGGCACATCGACCGCGATGCCATCGCCACGCGTTACCGCACCACGATGGAACATCTGCTGGCCGACGGTTGAGTCGCGCCCGCCAGCGATTCACTCTGCAAGGCGTCGAGTGCGTCGCTGCGTGCGCGGATGAGGAACGACCAATGCATGCGGATGGATCCGATCCACGGTCGCGACTGACGTCGCTCCCACTAGCGACCCGGTCGCGCTCAGCCGAACAGGTCGTCACGGCGTGGCAGTGCGCCTTCCAGTTCCAGCAGGAACTGTTTGGTCGGCAACCCGCCGCCAAAGCCCGTCAGTGAGCCGTCCGCGCCGATCACGCGATGGCAGGGCAGCACGATGGGCAGCGGATTGCGTCCGTTCGCCGCGCCGACCGCGCGCATCGCCGTCGGCTTGCCGATGCGCTGGGCCAGCTGCGCATAGCTGATCGTTTCGCCATAGCCGATGCCCGCCAGCGTCAGCCACACGCCGCGCTGGAATGCCGTGCCGCGCGGTGCCAACGGCAGGTCGAAGACGCGCCGCTTGGTCGAGAAATACTCGTCCAGCTGCTTGGCCGTCAGATCAAGAAGCGGATGCTGGCCTTCCCTCCATCCATCGCGGTCGGCGGGATGGCGGTTGCGCGGGAACTCGACCGCATGCAGTCCGTCATCGGTCGCGGCGAGGGTGAGCGTGCCCACGGGACTGTCGAGGTGGCGGAACAGGATCATGGCGTGGGCAGCATACGGGAGCTCTGATGTAGGAGCGACGTGAGTCGCGACCGCATAAATGAAGATGCTTTGTTGTCGGAAGGATCCCGGTCGCGACTTACGTCGCTCCTACAACACCGGGCACCTTGGGCGCTGCCATACTGCCCTTCCACACATGGATCACGGCGTAAGCCCGCCAGGGACGCCACGCCTCCGCGCGCGCCGTCAGCGCCTTCGCGGTCATCCGGGTGCCATCCGTGGGCACGGCCTTCTGCAGCACCAGGTCGTCGGCGGGAAATGCATCCGGGTGTCCGGTCGCACGCAGCGCGATGTAATGCGCGGTCCACGGGCCGATGCCGGGCAGGGCGACCCAGCGCGCGGTGAAATCGTCCAGCGTGCGCTCCGGCCGGAAATCGACGCCTCCGTCCAGCAATGCGCGCGAAAGACCGCGGATCGTGTCGGCGCGTGCGCGCGTCAGGCCGATCCTGGTCAGGTCGACATCGACGAGGGCTTGCGGCGTGGGAAACAGGTGCGTCAGCCCCGCCACGTCCATCGACAGCGGCACGCCATGCCGCTCGGCCAGGCGCGCCGTCAGCGTGCGCGCCGCCGCGACGCTGACCTGCTGGCCGATCACCGCGCGTACCGCGATCTCGAAGCCGTCCCATCCGCTGGGCAGTCGCAGGCCGGGGCGCGCCGCCAGCAGCGGGCGCAGGCGTGGATCGCCGCCCAGCGCATCGGCGATGGCGGAAGGATCGGCGTCCAGGTCGAACATGCGGCGCAGGCGGTTGACGATCTGCAGCAGGTCGGCCGGCGCGCCGCCGTGCAGTTCGAGCTTCAGCGCGTGCGTGGTGGCATCCCAGGCGCTGACCCGCAGCCACCCCGGCGCGTCCGGCGTGCCGACCACGCGCAGGTAGCTTCGCTCGTCGACGACTTCCACCCCCGGCAACGCACGACCACGCAGGAAGTCGAGCATCGCGGTGAAGTCGTACGGCGGGCGGTAGCCGAGTCGCAGGGTCATCACGTCGTGCGTCGGCGGCATCTCGCGCTTGCGCAGTTCGCGCGGCGCCATCCGGTATTCCTCGCGGAAGGTGGTGTTGAAGCGCGTCAGGCTGCCGAACCCTGCCGCCAGCGCCACCTGGGTGATCGGCAGCGTGGTTTCCGTCAGCAACTGCTTGGCGAACAACAGGCGGCGCGTGCCGTGCACTTCCACGGGCGTGGCGCCCAACCGGTCGGAGAACAGGCGGCGAAGTTGGCGCTCACCCAGGCCCACGTTGCCGGCCAGCGTCGCCAGTGGCGCATCCACCAGCGCCCCCTGGTCGATCAGTTTCAGCGCACGCGCGACCACTTCATCGCCACGTCGCCAGCTGCCGTCGCCGGGCGCCAGTTCCGGGCGGCAGCGCAGGCAGGGGCGGAAGCCCGCCGCCTCGGCCGCCGCGGCGTGGCGGTAATAGACGATGTTCTTCGGCTTGGGCGCCGGCGCCGGGCAGGTCGGACGGCAATAGATGCGGGTGCTGGTGACGGCCGTGAAGAACAGGCCATCGAAGCGCGCATCGCGGCTGAGGCGTGCGTGTTCGCAGATCTGCGGGTCGGGCAGGGCGGCGGTGTCGGGGGAGGCCATGGGCGAAGGCTAGCACCGGGCGCCAGCCCCCGACTCACCGTTTCCGGACATCAATGCGGTGGCGGTGTCACCGGCTGCAGGACGGGCACGAAGGTCTGCAGCGTGCCGTCGTTCGGTGCGGGGGGTATGCGAAGCAGATGCGCGAGCAACGGATACACGTCCACGTTGTCGAATGCCGGCAGCGTGGTGCCGCCGCGAAACGAGGGGCCCGCCGCCAGGAACACCGCCCGCATCGAGGGCAATGCGGGATCGTAGCCATGCGAGCCACGATTTCGTTCTTCCTTTGGACCCTTGCGCAACTGCTCCGCGGGCAATGCGTTCCAGCCTTCGTCCATCTGGCAGACGATCGCGGGCACCCGGGGGTGCGTGCCGTAGTGCCAGCGCGCAGGCAGCGCCTGCTTGGGCCAGCAGGTGTAATGCGGGTGCCGGCCCAGCAGGCGCTGGCGCGCAATGGCCTCGAAACCGGGGCGTGGATTGAAGCCGATCACCTGGCCCGTGCTCACCGCTTCGGCCTGCTCGAATGCCACCATGTCCTCCAGCGCGATGTACTGGTGGGGCTGCACGTCGGCCATGCCATGGTCGGACACCACCACCACGTCGGTGGTGGCGCGCAGTCCGTGTGCGTCCAGCGCCTGAAGGATGCGGCCGACGGCGGCGTCGACATCGCGCACCATGTCCACGGTCGCCGGCGCATCGATGCCATTGTCGTGGCCGGTGGTGTCCACGTTCTCGAAATAGAGCGCTGCCAGACGCGGCCGCGTGGCGACGGGTCCCGTCAACCAGCCGGCGACTTCATCCGCACGCGCCGCGGGACTCACATGCGGCGAATACGGCACGCGACGGCTGGGCTGCAGCCCGGCGATGGGTGCCATGTTGCCGGGCCACGCCCAGATCGCCGTGCGCAGGCCGGCCTTTTCGGCGGTGTTCCAGATCGGTTCGCCCTGCCACCAGCGCGCATCCATCCCGGCTTCCAGATCGGCTACGCGGAATCGGCCCAGGTCGGCGTCGCGCATGGAGTTGTGGATCATGCCGTGGTGGTCCGGGCGCAGGCCGGTGACCAGGGTGAAGTGGTTGGGGAAGGTCAGCACCGGGTAGGAGGGATTCATCCACGCGGCGCGCACGCCCTGCGCCGCGATCTGGTCCAGGTGCGGCGTATTGCCCCTGCCCAGCGCGCTGGCGGGCAGACCATCGATGGAGATCAGCAGGACGCGGGTGACGGGGGAGGACGCCGGCGGTGGTGCGGTAGGCGCGCTGGAGCAGGCCGCCAAGAACAGCAGGGCGGCCAGCCACGGCACCCTGACAAATGGCAGGTGCATGGGCAACGGAATCGCAGTCGAATGGGGCAAGCTTGGCAGACTCCGGCGTAATCCGCATGACATCACGCATGGTCCAATCATCCCTGCTTTCGCTGGCCCTGCTGGCCGTTAGCGTGCAGGCGGCGCCGCCCGATCCCCGCCAGCAGGCCGAATGCGCCGTCTGGCAGCGCGAGCTGAGCTTCGCCCAGTCGGTTGCCGACCACGATGCGCGCGCCTTTGCCGAGCACCTGCATGCCGACGCCGCCTTCGGGGTCAGTCGCAAGGCCACCGTGGGCCGCGACGCCATCACCGCCGAATGGGCCGGCCTGATCGACGGCACTGCCCTCAAGCTCCGCTGGTACCCGGCGGTGGTCACCCTGGGCGGAGATGGCCGCACGGCGTATTCCAGCGGGCCGGCGTTGTACGAGGACCCCAAGACCGGCGAAGCACGACTGGGACGTTTCGGCTCGGTCTGGCAAAGGGGCGACGACGGCGTCTGGCGGGTGCTGTTCGACGACGGCATTCCGCCGCAGAAGGCGGATGCCGCCGCCGTGCAACGGTTCCACGAGGGTCGCAGGCCGCAGTGCCCGACCGCCTGACAGGTGACTGAACGCCCCGCGCCCGGGCGCCGGAACGGACGTCACTACCGGCGTATAAAGGACTGTCACATCCCGTCGGAACGGAGTCGATCATGAAGCAGATCATTGTATTTGCCCTTGCCGCCTGCCTGGCCTCGGCCGCCCACGCGCAGTCGCCGGAATCGGCGAAAGAATCCCCCGCACCCGCTGCCGTCACGGGGGATGCCGCCGCCACGGTGAAGCTGCAGGAAGACGTCGCGGCCGACCGCAAGGCGGTGGACGATTCGCGCTGCCTGCGCCAGACCGGTTCGCGCATCACGTCCCGCGACAGCAAGGGACGTTGCGCCATGCAGTCCGGCCGTGCCTACAGCAAGGAAGACATCGACCGCACCGGCCGCACCGACCTGGGCGACGCGCTGCGCACCCTGGATCCGTCGATCAACTGATCGCGGTTTCCCTGCACCTTCCCCCCATGCCGGGCGGGAAGGTGCGACGAAGGCGGCGCTTCAACAGTCGTCCGATTTCCCGGCCGCGTAGCGCAACCCGCGACGCAGCTGCGTCAGGAAGTCATCCATCGCGTAGACGCGCGCATCGTGGCCCAGCCCGGTGTACCAGCTGCGTCCGCCATCGAACGCATGGCACCACGCGATGGGATGATCCGCGCCCATCGTGCCACCCTCGTATTCGCGTTCGTCCACCGTCGCGATCACGCGCACGCGTGGGCGTGGATTGGCGCGGTAGTTGTAGATCTCGTCGGTGACCTCCCATCGCGTGCCCACCGGCCTGCCATCGTGTTCGGGTTGCACGTGGGTGGACTGCAGGCCCGGGGGATGGTTCCGGAAATACGCGCCCACCAGTTGCCCGTACCACGGCCAGTCGTATTCGGTATCCGCAGCGGCATGCACGCCCACGAATCCGCCGCCGTCGCGGATGAATCCTTCCAGCGCCTGTTGCTGTGCCTCGTCAAGCACGTCGCCCGTGGTGCTGGCGAACACCACCACGCGATAGCGCGCCAGGTTGGCGGCAGTGAAGGCGTCGGCATCCTCGCTGTGGTCAGCCAACAGGCCTTCCTGCGCGGCGACCCGTTGCAGCGCAGCAACGGCAACCGGAATGGCGTCATGACGGAACTTCGCCGTCTTGCTGAAGACCAGTATGCGGTCAGCGGTGGGTTGGGCGTGGGCAACGGCCGCGCACAGCAACGCGAGCAGCAACAGGACGGCTTGGGCAGGCAGGCGGAGGGTCATGGCCGGATTCTGCCACGCCCGCGGGGTGGCCCTGCGATAATGAGCCATCTCCTTCCACCGGCCGTGTCATGTCCAACCGCACCGATCCCACCCGCGTCATCCGTGCCCCGCGTGGCACCCAGTTGAGCTGCAAGTCGTGGCTCAGCGAGGCGCCGTACCGCATGCTGCAGAACAACCTGGACGCGGAAGTCGCCGAAGACCCCACTTCGCTGGTGGTCTACGGCGGCATCGGCCGCGCCGCGCGTGACTGGGACTGCTACGACGCCATCCTGAAGTCGCTGCGCGAACTGGACGACAACGAAACGCTGCTGGTGCAGTCCGGCAAGCCTGTCGGCATCTTCCCCACCCACGTCGATGCCCCGCGCGTACTGATCGCCAATTCCAACCTGGTGCCGCACTGGGCCACGTGGGAACACTTCAACGAACTCGACAGGAAGGGCCTGGCGATGTACGGCCAGATGACGGCCGGTTCGTGGATCTACATCGGCAGCCAGGGCATCGTGCAGGGCACGTACGAAACCTTCGTGGAAATGGGTCGCCAGCACTACGGCGGCAGCCTGTCCGGCAAGTGGATCCTCACCGCTGGCCTGGGTGGCATGGGCGGCGCGCAGCCGCTGGCCGCGGCACTGGCCGGTGCCAGTTCGCTCAACATCGAGTGCCGGCAGTCCAGCATCGACATGCGCCTGCGCACACGCTACGTGGACGAGCAGGCCAGCGACCTCGATGACGCCCTCGCGCGCATCGCGAAGTACACGGCGACAGGCGAAGCGAAGTCCATCGCGCTGCTCGGCAACGCCGCGGAGATCCTCCCGGAGCTGGTGAGGCGCGGCGTGCGCCCCGATGCCGTCACCGACCAGACCAGCGCGCATGACCCCGTGCACGGCTACCTGCCGATCGGCTGGACGCTGGAACAGTGGCTGGCCGAGCAGAAGGTGGAGCCCGAGCGCGTGCGCGATGCCGCCAAGCAGTCCATGCGCGTGCACGTGGAAGCGATGTTGGCCTTCCAGAAGATGGGCGTGCCGACGTTCGACTATGGCAACAACATCCGCCAGATGGCGTTCGACCAGGGGCTGAAGAACGCGTTCGACTTCCCCGGCTTCGTGCCCGCCTATGTGCGCCCGCTGTTCTGCCGCGGCGTGGGGCCGTTCCGCTGGGTCGCGTTGAGCGGCGACCCCGAGGACATCTACAAGACCGATGCCAAGGTGAAGGAACTGATCCCCGATGATGCGCACCTGCATCGCTGGCTGGACATGGCGCGCGAGCGCATCAGCTTCCAGGGCCTGCCGGCACGCATCTGCTGGGTCGGGCTGGGCCTGCGCCACAAGCTGGGCCTGGCCTTCAACGAGATGGTCCGCAACGGCGAACTGAAGGCGCCGGTGGTGATCGGCCGAGATCATCTGGACAGCGGCAGCGTGGCCTCGCCCAACCGCGAAACCGAGGCGATGAAGGACGGCAGCGACGCTGTTTCCGACTGGCCGCTGCTCAACGCCATGCTCAACGTCGCCGGCGGCGCCACCTGGGTCTCGCTGCACCACGGTGGCGGCGTGGGCATGGGCTACAGCCAGCACAGCGGCGTGGTCATCGTCTGCGACGGCAGCGTGGCCGCCGACAAGCGCATCGCCCGCGTGTTGTGGAACGACCCCGGCACCGGCGTGATGCGCCATGCGGACGCCGGCTACGAGATCGCCGTGCAGTGCGCGAAGGAGCAGGGATTGAAGTTGCCGATGGTGTAGGCCACCGGCCGGGTCGATCACCCGCCCGGCCCTCCGGGCGGTCTGCTGCCGGCGGCTGCCCGCGCCGCGCGTCATCGCGACGGGTCCGGACGGGGCCCGTGCGCAGCCTTCCGGGGCGGAAATCCGGTCGTCCGTCCGAAAAGTACCGGTAGCGCCGACAGACGGTCGCGTTTCGCCGGCAATCACGCTGCCCGGGTCGCCATGCGCGTATGGTCGAACGATGATGTACCACTTCCTCATCGACAACCGTGCCGAGCTCATCGCCCGCTGCCGGACCAAGGTCGCGCAGCGATCGTCCTCCAGCACGCCAAGTGCCGAGTTGGACCATGGGATAACGGTGTTCCTCGACCAGTTGATCAGGACGCTGCAACTGGAAGCCACCTCCGACCCCATGCGCAGCCGGAAGGTATCAGGGCCGAGCGGGGGCGTGCCCGCGCTGTCCGAAATCGGTGAGTCGGCGGGCATGCACGGACGCGAACTGCTGCGGCACGGCTTCACCGTCGACGAGGTGGTGCATGACTACGGCGACCTGTGCCAGGCGATATCGGACCTGGCCATGGAGCGCGGCGAGATGATCGCCGTGGATGAATTCCGCACGCTCAACCGCTGCCTGGACAACGCCATCGCCAACGCGGTCACCGAGTTCGGCTATCAGCATAATGCCGGGCTTGCCGAAGCCCAGGCCATCGCCCTGAACGAGCGACTGGGATTCCTAGCCCATGAGCTGAGGAACCAGTTGTGCACCGCCACGCTCGCGCTGTCGCTGATAAAGCAGGGCAGCGTCGGGTTGTCGGGTGCCACGGGCGGCATCCTCGACCGGGCCCTGGTGGCGCTGGGAAGCCTGATCGACCGCTCGCTGGCGGAAGTGCGCATGACGGTGGGCATGCCGCTGCAGGACCAGATGTATTCGCTGTCGGATTTCGTCGGTGAGATCACGCAGTCCGCCTCGCTGGATGCGCACGTCAGGGAGTGCGTGCTGAGCGTGTCCGGGGTCGATCCGCTGCTTGCCATCAAGGTGGACCGGGACCTGCTGCTGTCGGCTGCCGGCAACCTGCTGCAGAACGCGTTCAAGTTCTCGCCTGCACACAGCGAGATCACGCTGGATGCCTATGCGGTGGCCGACCGCATCTTCATCGATGTGGAAGACCGCTGTGGCGGCCTGTCGGCGGCACACATGGACACCATCTTCCAGCCCTTCGTGCAGGCGGGGGAGGCCAGGAGCGGCCTGGGACTGGGGCTCTCCATCTCCCGCCGCAGCGTCGAAGCCAACCATGGCGAGCTCAGCGTGCGCAGCATCACCGGTTCGGGCTGCGTGTTCACGATCGCGTTGCCGCGCTACCAGGTAGGCCATTCACCTGGGCCCGTCACCGACAGCCTGTAGCGCGTCGGGAAACCGTTGAGCTACCCCAACTCCTGCAGACGGCGTTTCGACACGCCTGTCAGTGATCCTGCACTCCGCTAGCGACTGCAAGCCACCGCATGCATGGCTCCAATCTGCAAGGCGCTCGTACGCTGGCTGATGATGGCCCGGTACCGCAAGCCTGACCAGGTCAGGCGGTCGCCTGCCGCGCATTCCGGCGCAGCACCTGGGGCGGTTGTCCGAAGGCGCGCAGGAACGCGCGGCGCATCCGTTCGGGATCCGAGAAACCTGTTTCCATCGCGATCTCGTCGATCGTGTGCCGGCTCTGCTCCACCATCAGTCGTGCCGCCTCCACGCGCAGGTGTTCCACCGCACGGGCAGGCGACTGACCGGTTTCGGCGCGGAACGCGCGGCTGAACTGGCGGGGGCTCAGGTGTGCGGCGGCGGCCAGTTCTTCCACCGTCAATGCGTCGCGCAGGTTGCGGCGCGCGTGTTCAAGGGCACCCTGGATGCGGTCGGACTTCGCATCCAGTTCGAGCAGCGCCGAATGTTGCGATTGTCCGCCCGCGCGGCGGTGGTGGACGACCAGTTTCTGCGCCACCGAGCGCGCAAGCTCGCCACCGAAATCCTTCTCGATCATGCCCAGCGCCAGATCGATGCCGGCGCTCATGCCGGCCGATGTCCAGACCGAATCGTCGATGATGAAGATGCGGTCTTCCTCGACCCGCGCTTTCGGGAACTGCTTCTGCAGGTCGCGGGCATGGAACCAGTGCGTTGTGACGCGCCGCCCGTCCAGCAGGCCGGCCTCGCCCAGCAGGAACGCGCCCGTGCACACCGACGCGGTACGGCGGCTGGAAGCGGATGCCTGGCGCAGTCGCTTGATCAGGGTGGCGCTGGACGGCTGCGGGTACAGCAGGCCGCTCACGATCAGGGTGTCGACCTTCTGCCGTGCGAGGGCGCGCGTTTCGATCGCGGCGCCCAACGAGTTGGTCACCGGGCCGCCCTGTTCCGACAACAGCCGGATTTCGTAGAGGCGCTGCTTTGCGCTGACGTTCGCCAGTTCGAAGGCCGACGCGGCCGCCAGCCCCATGATCTGGAAGCCTTCGGGCAGCACGAAACCGATGGTGAGCATGGGCTTGATTCTTGATGTCCTGAAAAGAGGTATATACGACATTTACGCCATTGGCAACCCGGCGCATAGTCTGCGCCACACCGGGATTTCCCCGGGCCAGGAGTCCTCCATGAACACGAACATCCACAAGGGCACGGCGCTGATCACCGGCGCATCGTCCGGCATCGGCGCCCTGTATGCCGACCGCCTGGCCCGTGCCGGCCATGACCTGATCCTTGTCGCCCGCCGCGCCGGGAATCTCCAGACGCTGGCCCGGCAGCTGACCGATCAGACCGGGCGCTCGGTGGAGATCCTCACCGCCGACCTCACCCGCGCCGATGACCTGGCCCGGGTCGAGGCCGTGCTGAAGACGGATGCCAGCATCACCGTGCTGGTCAACAACGCCGGTGTCGGCGCCACCGCACCGCTGCTGCAATCCGATGTCGAGGACATGGAGCGGATGATCGTGCTCAACGCCAACGTTCCCATGCGCCTGGCCTATGCCGCTGCGCCGGGCTTTGTCGCCCGCGGCGCCGGCACCATCATCAACATCGCCTCGATCGTCGCCGTGGCCCCCGAACTGCTGAACGGCGTGTATGCCGGCAGCAAGGCGTTCCTGCTGGCGCTCTCCCAGTCCCTGCACCACGAACTGGGGGACAAGGGCGTCCGCATCCAGGCGGTGTTGCCGGGCGCCACGGCGACCGATTTCTGGGACGTTGCCGGCACGCCCGTTGCGCACCTGCCCGCCGACATCGTCATGCCCGCGCAGGCAATGGTGGATGCAGCCCTGGCCGGCCTGGCCCAAGGCGAACAGGTCACCATCCCGTCGCTTCCCGACATCGCCGACTGGAACGCGTTCGAGCAGGCCCGCAAGGCATTGGCTTCGGGGCTGTCGCGGTCCGCGCCCGCGTCGCGCTATGGCGTCGCCGCGCACTGAGCACAAAGCCATGACCATCGAACTGAAACGCAAGATCGCCTTCGCGCTGTCGATGGGCGTCATCACCACCGGCATCATTTCCTTCGTCCTGATCGCGCTCAACCGGGGACTGGCCGACGGCTTCGTCCTCGCATGGCTGCGCTCGTGGGGCGCCGCCTATCTGATCGTGATCCCCGCGATCCTGCTGATCGGTCCGCGCCTGCAGGCGCGGATCGATCGGCTTCTCCGCTGAAGCCCTCCAACGAGAATCCCATGATCACCTGCCTCGGGGACATGGCTGCCCCAGGAGATGAACGCACGTCGCCCTGCGGCCGTGTGCGAACCGTGAGGGTGAGCATCGCGGCTTTCAGAAATTCGTGTACTCCGTAGTCATGCGCAACGTGTCCACGTGGCGATGACGCCACTTGCTGCGTACATGATGGTGAGCATTGTTTGATCTCTGGAAATGCCGGGTAAACGTTGCGCATGCGTGAGCGGAGAATGCGCTGATTTTCACGGGCACGCACAGCGGATGCGCCCACAGTCACTCCACTGGCGCCAACGGCATCAGTTTTCCCCAATCGGTTCATGACGCTGGAGTGACATGCAATGAGCGAGATCAAGAAAGACCACAGCATTGGTGCAGGTACGGGTGCCGTAGGCGGCGCTATCGCGGGTGCGGTGGCCGGCACCGCTGTAGGCGGCCCTGTCGGCACCGTCGTTGGTGCGGTGGCCGGTGGTGTACTGGGGGCGAAGGCCGGCGACTCGATCGCAGAGGTGGTGAACCCGACGGAATACATCGCCAATTTCGAAGGCCAGTATCGCCAGGCGCCTTACTACACCGAGGGCCGCGAGTGGGATGACTACCGCCCCGCATACAAGTATGGCTACGACACCTATGGCGACTACCGTGGCCAGAAGTTCGAAGACGTCGAAGGCGAACTGGAGCGCAAGTGGGCGACCACCCGCGACAGCTCCCGCCTGGACTGGCCGCAGGCGAAGGGTGCCGTGCGTGATGGCTGGCACTACATCGAGCGCAAGCTCCCGGGTGACTTCGATCGCGACGGCCGCTGATTTCGACTGCGGATGCCACGCGACGCTACGCAGGTCGCACACCACGCACTTCATCGCATGGAGTGCGTTCTTTTGAATGTGGCAAACGCCACTGAGGATTTCCCATGACGACTCCGCGCGAACAGCAAGGCCATCGGCAACCGCAACCCGGGCAGAAGCCGGACAAGCCGCAGAGGGAGCCCAATCGCAAGGACAGCGAACCCGGCGAAGAAGAAGAGTGAAACCAGGCCCCCGCACCGCGGGGGCCTTTTCATTGCGTCTGGTCTTCCCCGTGAAGAGATCCGGATAAGCCCGGCACGAATGTGCTTGGCAAATTCTTCAATGGAGTGGAGGCCGCAACCGATAATCCGGTAGCGGACGGTGTTTATCCACCCGGTGAAGCAAGCATTGGGTAGGGGTTGATGGCGGTGCCTTCCCACCAGCGGCGTTCGGCGCCCAGCAGGAAAACCGCGAAGTGCAGATGCGGGGCATCGGGGCTCGCATTGCCGGTGCTGCCGACATATCCGATCACCTGGCCGCGCTTGAGCGACTGCTTTTCCGCCAGGCCGGGCGCGTAGCCTTGCAGGTGGGCGTAGTAGTAGGCGTACTTTCCCTGCGGCTCGAACTGATAGATCGTCAGGCCGCCGCGTTCGCTGTGGAACAGCTTTTCCACGTGGCCGTCCGCCACGGCGAGCACGGGCGTGCCGGCGCTGGCCATGATGTCGATGGCGTCGTGCGAACGGCCCTCGCTGCGCGCATCGGTGAACGTGTCGGCGAGATCGGACGCCGTCTTTCCCTGCACCGGGATGAGCAATCCAGGTGAGCGCTGCCCGGGCACAGGGGACGGTGCGGTGGCCATGGGCAAGGCCGGGGGAGGCGTCATCGCGGCGACCGCGCGAGGCGATTCCGACGATTCCGACGATTCCGAAATGGCCGGCGGTGAGGAGGTGTCAGGCGGTGAAGCCGGGGGCTGCGGTGCGGTCGTTCCTGCTGCGGCAGGGGTGCGTGAAATGTCGATGCCGCGGTAGAGCACCACGCCCAGGATCACCGCCGCGATCAGCGCCAGCAGGTACTTCATGCCTCACTCCTGCATGACGACGACGACGGCAGGTCCCACCGCCGCCGCCACACGCTCGACATCCCAGTTGGTGAGGCGCACGCAGCCATGGGACTGGGTCTTGCCGATGCTGGCAGGCTCCGCCGTGCCATGCAGGCCGTAGTGTGGCTTGGACAGATCGATCCAGCGCGTACCCACCGGATTGTTGGGTCCCGCGGCGAGCGTCGCCTTGGCATGCGCGGGATCCGAATCCCAGAACAGCGCGGGGTTGTAGTGGAAGGTCGGGTTGACCGCCGTGGCCACGATCTTCCACTCGCCAAGTGGCAGTGGGTCGTGTTCGCTGCCGGAAGACACCGGGTACTGCGCGAATGCCTTGCCCTCGACATCCACCAGGGAAAGGGTGGAGTCGGACTTGTCCACCACTACCCGGGCCGCCTTGGCGGGCGCTGCGGTCGCCAGGACGTTGGGCACCTGCAGCACCGTGCCCGCGCGGGTGAAATCCGCCTTGGGATTCAACGTGCGGAGCAGGGCAGGGCTGGCATGGAAGCGTTCACCCAGCGCTTCCTCGATCGATTCGAAACCCAGCGACTTCAGCTTGCCCTGCTCCATCATGTCGTCAGGCAACGCCGCATAGACCTGGCCCACGTCTTCAACCGTGAGGGCGTACGCCACCAGCACGGGCGCGGCGTCCGCGTTGAGTGCGGCCCAAGTGGCGGCATCCAGGTTGCCGGTGACCGGCAGCACCTTGGCCCGCTGGTAACCGCGCACGGCGCGACGCTGGTTGGAGCCTGCAAGGCCATCGATCTCACCCGGCGAAAACCCCGCGCGATCCAGCAGCACCTGTGCACGCAACCGGCCGGCCAGCCCCGTGGTCGTGTCGACCTGGTTGGCTGCCGGGGCGAGCGGACTTTCCGCTGCGTGCGCGGTCGATAGGCACAGCAGGGTCAGGCTCAGCAGAAGCGAAGGGCAGCGGCGAACGTGGGTCATGGAGGATCCTGGTGGTGAGAGAGAGGCAACAAAGCGTGCGCAGGCCGCGTGTTCGCGCCGTGAAGACGCGATGCGGGTAGCGCGCATGGCACTGCAGGAACCTGTGCGGATGTTTCAGCGCGGCACCTTGTCGCGTGCCCCCGGATAGTCGCGCTCCGGGTCCGGTTTCGGGCTGTCCTTGTCCTCGGGCTGGTCATGGTCTTTCCAGCGGGCGTTGTCATTGCGGTGCTTGTCGGGCGTGTCGGCCTTCGCGCTGTCGCTGTGGGCGTTGTCCTGGTGCTTGGGTGTCCGATTCATCTGGAGCCTCCGGGGTTGCAACCCGGAACGGGCGCATGCGCATTGGGCCTGCGCAGGTGGTTATCGCGCCGTGATCGCGCGACGTATCCGTTCACGACGAGCTCACCGGCTTCGTCATCACAATCCGTAACAGCATGATCGAGGTTCGCATGAGCAGTGAGACAGAATCGACCCCGCAGACCGGCCGGCTGGCACGACGCGCCACCATCCTGCGGTTCCTGTTCCGCTACCGGAAATCCGGGGTCTTCAACGGACTGGCGTTGGACGCGAGCCTTGAAGAGGACGACGTGGCCGAGGAAGGCAGTCCGGAGCGTTTCGCCGACGAGCTGGAGGCGATGGGGCCTACCTTCGTGAAGCTGGGCCAGATGCTCTCCACACGGCCCGACCTGGTGCCGCCTGCGTACGCCGCCGCGCTGGAGAGGATGCAGGAAAACGTCGCACCCATCCCTTACGACCGGGTGCGTGAACAGGTCGAGGATGCGCTGGGCGTGCGGATCAGCAAGGCGTTCGCGTCCTTCGATGAAACTCCGCTGGGATGCGCCTCGCTTGCGCAGGTGCACCGCGCGACCCTGCGCGACGGACGCGAGGTGGCGGTGAAAGTGCAGCGGCCGGGCGTGGCACAGCAGCTGTTGAGCGACCTGGAGCTGCTGCGGGGCGTCACCGACGCCGCGGACCGCATGACCGAGCTGGGCCGGCATGTGCGCTTCTCGGAATGGCTGGCGGAATTCTCGCGTTCGCTGATGGCGGAACTGGACTACGTGGCCGAAGCGGAGAACCTGGAGCGCTTCCGCCAGCACCTGCTGCCATTCAACCGGCTGTGGGTCCCGGCACCGATCTGGGACTACACCAGCAAGCGCGTCCTGACCATGGAACTGGCGCAGGGCACGCGGGTCGACCAGATCACTGGGCTGCGCCGCACCGAGGAGTCGATGACGCCGCTGGCCGAAGAACTGCTGCGCGGCTACCTTGACCAGATCTTCGTGCACGGCGAGATCCATGCCGATCCCCATCCCGGCAACCTGCGCGTCACCGATGACGGACGGCTGGCGATCTTCGACCTGGGCATGGTGGCCAATGTCCCGCCCCGCCAGCGCGACCGCCTGCTCAAGCTGCTGTTTGCCGCGGTGGACGGCAGGGGCGAGCAGGTCGCCGAAGAGAGCATCGCGCTGGGCGTCCGCCTCGAGGATTACGACGAGCCGCGCTACCTGCGCGAAGTCGGGCAGCTGATCTCCCGGTACAGCGCGCACCAGGCCTCGATGTCGGAGGGCCGCGTGGTGCTGGAACTGGTCCGCATCGCGACACAGTGCGGCCTGCGCACCGCGCCGGAACTGAGCCTGCTCGGCAAGACGCTGCTCAACCTGGATACGGTATGCCATGCACTGGCGCCCACGCTCGATACGCAACGCCTGGTGGAAGACCAGCTGCAGCACGTGATGCGTGCGCGCCTGCGCAAGTCCCTGTCCTCGCCAAACCTGGCCAGCGAGATGATGGAGGTGCAGGCACTGCTGCGCGACGGACCGCGCAAGCTCTCTGACATCCTGTCGCTGGTCGCGGAGAACCGCCTGCAGATGCGCGTCACCGGACTGGAAGAGTCCCGGTTGATGGAGAACCTGCAGAAGATCGCCAACCGCATCTCGGTGGGCGTCATCACCGCCGCGCTGATCATGGCGTCCTCGTTGATGATGCGCATCTCCACGCCGCATACGGTGTGGGGATATCCGGTGGTGGCGTTGCTGCTGTTCCTGGTGGGCGTGATGCTGGGGTGCGGGATCGTGGTCAGTTCCCTGCTGAGCGACCACCGTGCGCGCAAGCGCGAAGAGGCCGGGCCGCGCTAGCGGCGCCGTCATGGCGGTCGACCTGCAAGACCTCATCGTCCTGCGCCGCGAAGGCATGTACTGCCCGGCGGGCGACTTTTACATCGATCCGTGGCGTCCCGTGCCGACGGCGGTGATCACCCACGGCCACGGCGACCACGCGCGCGTGGGAATGGGCGTGTATCACGCGACGGCGGCCTCCATTCCCATCCTGCAGTGGCGCCTGGGTGAGCAGGTGCTGCATGCGCACGATTACGGTGAAGCCTTCCAGTTGGGGCAGGCACGCGTGTCGTTGCATTCGGCGGGCCACGTGCTCGGTTCCGCACAGGTGCGGATAGAGGTCGGTGGACGGGTCTGGGTGGCGTCGGGCGATTACAAGCGGCAGCACGACCCTACCTGCGCGCCTTTCGAAGTGGTGCCCTGCGACGTGTTCATCACCGAAGCGACCTTCGGCCTGCCGGTCTACCAGTGGCCCGACACGCCGCGGGTGATCGGACAGATCGCGGACTGGCGCCGCGCGTGCGCGGAGCGCGGGCGTGCGGCGATCCTCTATTGCTACGCTCTGGGCAAGGCGCAACGCATCCTGGCGGAACTGGCCCGGCAAGGCGAGCCTGCGGTGGCCCTGCATGGCGCCATCCAGGCCGGCGTGGAGGTCTATCGCCAGGCGGGCATCGACATGGTGGAGACGACGCCGGTGTCCGAGCAGCCCAAGGGCACCGACTACGCGGGTAGGCTGGTCATGGCACCGCCGTCGGCGGCAGGCTCGCCATGGATACGCCGGTTCCGCGACGCCGAACACGGGTTTGCGTCCGGCTGGATGCGGCTGCGTGGCAATCGCCGGCGCCGCAACTACGATCGCGGCTTCGTCATCTCCGATCACGCGGACTGGCCGGCGCTGCTGGCCACCGTCGCGCAGACCGGCGCGCGCCGCATCATCGCGACCCATGGCAATACCGATGCGCTCATCCGCGTCCTGCAGGAGCAGGGCTACGACGCGCAGGCCTTCGCCACCGACTTCGGGGCAGAGGAATGAGGGCGTTCGCCGCGCTCTACCAGCGGCTGGAACACAGCACCGGCACGCTGGACAAGCGCGCCGCCATTGCCGATTACGTGCGGCAGGCCCCACCTGCGGATGCGGTGTGGGCGCTCTGGCTCCTCTCCGGCGGGAAACTGGCGCGGATCGCCAGCAGCAGCGAACTGCGGCAGTGGGCCAGCGAGGTCAGTGGCCAGCCGTTGTGGCTGGTCGAGGATTGCTACGACCATGTCGGTGACCTGGCGGAGACGCTCGCGCTGCTGGTCGGTGAGCCGGATACCGGCGCAGTGGCGGATATCTCCCTGCATCGGTGGATCATGCAGTACCTGCTGCCCGTGGCAGGTACCGACGTGGAAGCGCGCCGCGAAGTGGTGGTGACCGCCTGGCGCACGCTGTCCGATGGCGAGCGACTGGTGTTCAACAAGCTGTTGACCGGCGCATTGCGCGTGGGCGTGTCGCTGCGCGTGGTCCAGCAGGCGTTGGCGGACCTGTCGGGTGTCCCCGTGGCCGTACTGGCGCAGCGCATGCTGGGCAACTGGTCGCCCACGCCGGAATTCCTCGCGGACCTGATGTCGACCGAGGCGCTGGAAAGCGATCGCGAGCAGCCGTATCCCTTCTTCCTGGCCTCGCCGCTTGAGACGTCGGTCGAGTCGCTGGGCGCGGTGGAGGATTGGCTGCTGGAGTGGAAGTGGGATGGCATCCGCCTGCAGATCATCCGGCGCCGTGGCGAGGTGGCGCTCTGGTCGCGCGGCGAGGAACGGCTCGATGGCCGCTTTCCGGAAATCGAAGCGGCCGCGACGGCGTTGCCGGTGGATGCCGTGCTCGACGGCGAACTGCTCGCCTGGGATTCCGGCGATGCACCGCTGCCGTTCTCGGCACTGCAGACCCGCATCCAGCGGCGGCGTCCCGGCCCCCGGCATCTGCAGGCCGCACCTGTCCGCGTGCTGGTCTACGACCTGCTGGAACTCGAAGGCACCGACCTGCGCGAACAGCCACTCGAATGGCGGCGCGAGCGCCTCGAGGATCTGCTGGCCACCGCTGCGCAACCGCGCCTGGTCGTTTCGCCGCGCGTGCAGGTCGCCTCCTGGCAGCAGGCAGCGGAACTGCGCGATGCCTCACGCGAGCGTGGTGTGGAAGGGCTGATGCTCAAGCGGGCCGGTTCGCCTTACCGCAGTGGCCGGCGCCGCGGCGACTGGTGGAAATGGAAGGTGGATCCGCTGACGGTGGATGCGGTGCTTCTGTACGCGCAGGCCGGTCATGGGAGGCGCAGCACGCTGTATACCGATTACACCTTCGGCGTCTGGAACGAGGCGGGGGAACTCGTGCCGATCGCCAAGGCCTACTCGGGGCTCGACGACCAGGAAATCCTCAAGCTCGACCAGTGGATCCGCACGCATACGCGGGAGCGCTTCGGTCCCGTCAGGTCGGTGACCGCGCAACATGTGTTCGAGCTGGGCTTCGAAGGCGTCAACCTCAGTCCGCGGCACAAGTCCGGCGTGGCTGTGCGCTTCCCGCGCATCCTGCGCTGGCGCCACGACAAGACCCCGGCCGACGCCGACCATCTGCATGCGCTCAAGGCGTTGGCACGGTGACCCGATCGACCGCGGCCAAGGAGAGCGCGACGCCCCGGCAGCGGCTTGCACGATGGTTCACGTCGCGCGGCTGGAAGCCACTGCCGTTCCAGCGTGAAGCGTGGAAGCATTACCTCGCGGGCGAGTCGGGCCTCATCCATACGCCTACCGGCAGCGGCAAGACGCTCGCCGCCGTGGGGGGCGTGCTGATCGAGGCCATGGCTGACGCGGGCGTTCCCGTTCCCGGCAAACGCACCCGTCAACCCGTGCGTCCGCTGCGCGTGCTGTGGATCACGCCCTTGCGTGCGCTGGCGGCCGACACCACGCGTGCGCTGGCGGAGGTGGCCGAGCATCTTGGCGTGCCGTGGAATGTCGCGCAGCGCACCGGCGACGCCAGTGCACGCGACAAGCGCATGGCGCGGGAGGGAAAGCTGGACGCACTGGTGACCACGCCGGAATCGCTGTCGCTGCTGCTGTCCTATCCCGACACGGCGCCGATGTTCTCCGGGTTGCGCTGCATCGTGGTGGACGAGTGGCATGAACTGCTCGGCAGCAAGCGCGGCGTGCAGGTGCAGCTGGCACTGGCGCGCATGCGCGTGCTGTCGCCGGAGGTCCGTACCTGGGGATTGTCCGCGACGCTCGGGAACCTGGAAGAAGCCGGACGCGCCCTGTTGCCGCCCGGGGTGCGTCCGCATGTGATTGCCGCGGCCAGAGCGCGCCCGATGACACTCGAGACGGTGCTGCCGCCGGCGCGCACGCGCTTTCCGTGGGGCGGACACCTCGGCCTGAGCCAGTTGTCGAACGTCTTGGAACGCGTCCTTGCCGCGCGTACCAGCCTGGTGTTCGCCAATACACGGGCGCAGGCGGAGCTCTGGCACCAGGCATTGGCCGCGGTGTGGCCCGAGGACCCGACAACGCTGGCCCTGCATCACGGGTCGCTGGCGGTGGAGGTCCGCGCCAGGGCGGAAGCAGGCCTGCGGGATGCCACGCTGCGCTGCGTGGTGGCCACGTCCAGCCTGGACCTGGGCGTGGATTTCCCGTCGGTGGATCAGGTCATCCAGATCGGCAGCCCGAAGGGCGTCGCGCGCCTGCTGCAACGGGCGGGGCGCGCGCGGCACCGTCCCGGCGAGTCGGGCCACGTGGTGTGCGTACCCACGCACGCGCTGGAACTGGCGGAGTTCGCCGCCGCGCGGCTCGCCATCGCCGCAGGTGATGTCGAAAGCCGCCATCCCCCGCGCATGCCGCTGGACGTGCTCGCCCAGCATTGCGTGACGCTGGCGCTGGGGGGCGGATTCGACGCGGCTTCCCTGTTGGCGGAGGTGCGTCGTACCGACGCCTTCGCGACACTCGACGATGCCTCCTGGCGGCGGGTGCTCGACTTCGTCGTGCGTGGCGGCGATGCGCTGGAACACTATCCCGAATACCGCCGCGTGGTGCAGGACGAAGACGGTATCCATCGCATGCACGATCGCCGTGCCGCACTCCGGCATCGCCTCAGCATCGGCACCATCGCCAGCGACGGCGCCATCGCCGTCAAGGTCCTGCGCGGCAGCAGCCTGGGCTCGGTCGAGGAGGGGTTCATCACGCGTCTTCGCCCTGGCGACCGTTTCCGTTTCGCCGGCAGGCTGCTCGAGCTCGTGCGCCTGCACGACATGACGGCGTACGTGCGCACCGCGAAACGCGGCGACGGCGTGGTGCCGCGCTGGATGGGAGGGCGCCTGCCGCTGTCGTCGCGCCTGACGCGGCAGATGGAGCAGGTGATCGCCCACGACCGCACGTCGGTGGAGATGCGCGCGCTGGCGCCGCTGCTGTCGCTGCAGGCGCGGCTGAGCCGCCTGCCGGCGCCGGGAACGCTGGTGGTGGAAGTCGTGCAGCGGCGCGAGGGGCAGCATGTGTTCCTCTTCGCTTTTGCCAGCCGGCCGGCGCATGAAGGGCTCGCCGCGCTGCTTGCATGGCGGCTGGGCCGGCAGCAGCCCAACACGTTCTCGCTGGCGGCCAACGACCATGGCCTGATGCTGTCGCCGCAACTGCCCATCCAGCTGGATGCTACGTCCGTGCGTGCGTTGCTGGATCCCCACGGGGTGCTGTCGGACCTGGGCCAGGGGGCCAACCTGGCCGAACTGGCACGGCGCCAGTTCCGCGGCATCGCGCGCGTGGCCGGCCTGCTGCCGCCTTCGCTGCCGGGACGCGCGCCGCGCAGCCTGCGCCAGGTGCAGGCGTCCAGCGGGCTGTTGTTCGACGTCCTGCAGCAGCACGACCCCGATCATCTGCTCCTGTCGCTGGCGCAGCGTGAAGCCCTTGAAGACGACCTGCAGCTGGATCGCATCCTGGCGGCGATGGCGGACCTGGCGCAACGGGAGATCGTGGTCTGTCATCCGGGAACACTCACCCCGTTCTCGTTCCCGCTGTGGGTGGACGGGATGCGCGGGCACCTGAGCACCGAGGACTGGCAGACGCGCGTACGCCGCGCCGCCGAACAGCTCGAGCGACGCCATGGAGGCTAGCCTGGCCGTCGACCTGCGAGGTGAGCGCTGCCTGTTGCTGGCGGAGCGGGCATTGTTCTGGCCGCGGGCCGGATGCCTGCTGATCGCCGACCTGCACCTGGGCAAGGGCGATGCGTTCCGTCGCCATGGCATCAGCATTCCCCGCGGTGGAACCTCGCATGACCTGCAGCGCCTCAGCCGGCTGCTGGCGCAGACGCAGGCGCGCGAACTCTGCGTGCTGGGGGATTTCGTACATGGTCCCATCCATGCCGCCTCGTGGCAGGCGGAGTGGCTGGCCTGGCGCGCGCGGCACCGCGGCATCGTCGTGACCGTCGTGGGCGGCAACCATGACCGGCGTCTCCCCGCGCATGCCGCCGCGCTGGGCGTGGCCGTCGTGAAGGATGCGCGGACACTCCCGCCGTTCCGGCTCACCCACGTGCCTGAGCCGCACGACGATCACGTCATCGCAGGCCATCTGCATCCGCGCGTGAGGATGCCCGGGCTGCGGGGTCGCTGGCCGGCGTTCTGGCTGCAGCCGGGCGTGACCGTGTTGCCCGCATTCTCCGCCTTCACCGGCGGTGTCGAGCCTGTACCCAATCCGGGCGATACGCTCGTGCTCTGCATGGACGGCATGCTGGCGCTCGCGCAGGCGGGGGCACGCAGCCCGGCAGCGCCTTGAGACCGCGTGCGCATCGGCGTCGCCCGCGCGGGTAGCCGTGCCGACCCGCTTCACATGGTCTTGCCTGCGCACGCTTGAAGATCAAGACCTCAGCCGTCGTACCCCAAGGTGTCGCCATGCCACGTCCCATCTGGACCGGAACCCTGTCTTTCGGTCTGTTGAACATCCCGGTGTCGTTGATGTCGGGCGAACGGAAGGTGGACATCAGTTTCCGCATGCTGGACTCGCGCGACAGGAAGCCCATCCGCTTCGAGCGGGTGAATGCGGAGACCGGCGAAGAGGTGCCCTGGAAGGACATCGTCAAGGCCTTCGAGTACGACAAGGGCAGCTACGTGGTCGTCGAGAAGGAGGACATCCAGTCCGCGGCCCCGGAGACGCACGAGTCCGTGGACGTGGAAGCCTTCGTCGATGCCGACAGCATCGGCATCCGTTTCTACGAGAAGCCCTACATCCTGGTTCCCGGCAAGAAGGCCGAGAAGGGCTACGTGCTGCTGCGGGAAACCCTGAAGAGCACGAAGAAGATCGGCGTGGCCCGCGTCGTCATCCGCACGCGCGAATACCTGTGCGCGGTCATCCCCGAAGGCGACGCGCTGGTGCTGATGATGCTGCGCTACCCGCAGGAGCTGGTGGATCCGGAAGAGTACAAGCTGCCCTCCGGCAAGGCCGCCGATTACCGCATCACGGCCAAGGAAGTGGACATGGCGAAGAGCCTCATCCAGTCCATGGAGGCCACGTGGGCGCCGGAGTCCTACCAGGACGAATTCCGCAAGCGCCTGGAGGCGATCATCAAGAAGCGCATCAAGGCGAAGGGCGCGACCACGAAGTTCGTCGATGCGCAGGTGGAGCACGAAGACGCAGCGACCAACGTCGTGGACTTCATGGCGCTGCTGCAGAAGAGCCTGGACAGCAAGAGCAGGACGCCGGCGAAGAAGGCCGCCACGCGCAAGGCGCCGGCCAGCAAGCCCGCGAAGAAGAAAGCCCCCGCCAAGCGTGCGACAAAGCGCGCCGCGGCGAAGTAGGGGCGAGCGATGTTCGCCGGCCTCGAATCCGAGAGCGTGGTCCTGGCGAAGATGGCGTACGCCATGGTGCTGGGCGGCGCCATCGGGCTGGAGCGCGAGATCAAGGACCGGCCCGCGGGCTTCCGCACGCACATGCTGGTGGCCGCCGCCGCGGCCATGCTCACCGGCTTGGGCGACATGGCGCTTGCACTCAACGAACACCAGGCGGACCGGCGCGTCAACATCGACCCCTTCCGGCTGGTGGAGGCCGTCATCGCCGGGGTCGCCTTCATCGGAGCGGGCACCATCTTCGCCCACCGCGGTACGCCGGTTGTCGTGGGCATCACCACCGCGGCATCGTTGTTGATGGTCGCGGTGATCGGGGTCGCCGCGGGTTTCGGGTACTACTGGCTGGCCGGGCTGGCGACCGCGTTGACGCTGGCGATCCTGACCGTGTTGTCGCGCGTCGACAGATGGTCGGGGAAGAACGCGACGGGTGAAACAAGGAACGGCCCGCATGAAGGTGCGTGATGCCATGAACCCGGACGCCTGCGTGGTGTCCCCGGACGATACCGCGCAGCAGGCGGCCATGCTGATGGCCGAGAACGACATCGCCAGCCTGCCCGTGGTCGACCAGGGCCGGCTGGCCGGCATGGTCAGCGATCGGGACATCGCCGTGCACGTCGTCGCCGAAGGGCGCGGTGCGTCCACCTGCGTACGGGACGTCATGTCCCCCAGGGCGGACTACTGCATCGACGACGAAGAAGTCGAAGACGTCCTGCAGCGCATGGCGGCACTGGCATCGAACCGGCTTCCCGTGGTGGACCACGGCGGAAAGCTGGTCGGCATCCTCATCCGCCGCTGACGCCGCGTCATGGCCGGACGCACGATCGTCCCATTGGATGGCGTGGGCACGGGGGCGTCGGGCGGTGCGTTCCTCTATGTGTTCCCGTGCGCCTACGAGGACTACGCCAAGCTCGGCATCTCGAAGGAGCCGTTCGCCCGGCTGTCCGCCTTCGCACCCCGCTACTTCGAGTTCTTCGACCTGGAGCGTGGCTGGCTGGTGCGGGCGGACGCCGTACGCGAGGCGCGACAATGGGAAACCCGATTGCACCGGCACCTGCATGCGCATGCAGCACCCCCGCCGCTGCTCGTGCCACGTCGAGCGGCAGGCCATACCGAATGGCTGCGTGGGGCGCAGGCCGCGCTGGAAGCGGCGCGCGACGACTTCATCCGCCAAGGGTTCACCGTGCATGCAAGCCTGCGCACCTGGGCCCGGGAACGTCTGTTCGCCGAGCGGTGGCGACTGGCGACGATGGAGCAGGCGGCGGTGGCGACATGGGGCGCGATCGAATTCTGGCCCTGTCAGGTGGAGCACACGCCACTGGCGGCCGTCCGCGACAGCCTTGATGCCTGTCGTGCGCTGGAGGTCGGGTTTTCCGATGTCGTTTCCGCTGCGTTGCGCGATTGGCACCGGCGCAGCAGCCTGCTGCCGCCCTGAGCAGGAGGACGGCACAGGCACGCGCATGCACATCGCGTTGACGACCCGCGTCGCATAAAGGGGGACGTTGAAGGAGGCGGTGATGAGCCTGGTGGAATATCGGCGCAAGCGCCGTTTTGACAGCACGCCCGAGCCTGCGCCGGGCAGCCGCCTGCCGCGCGGGCGCCGCCCCATCTTCGTCGTGCAGCTGCATCACGCCAGCCATCGTCATTACGATTTCCGGCTGCAGGTCGGGGACACACTGAAGAGCTGGGCGGTCCCCAAGGGCCCCAGTCTGGATCCGACGGTCAAGCGCCTGGCGGCGGAAGTGGAAGACCACCCTGTCGACTATGCCGATTTCCAGGGCGAAATACCGAAGGGCGAGTATGGCGGTGGTCATGTGGCGACATTCGACAAGGGCCTCTGGACCACCGAGGGAAATCCGGAGGAACAGCTTGCCAAGGGCCATCTGCGTTTCGAGATGTTCGGCGACAAGCTGAAAGGCGGTTGGCATCTCGTGCGGACGCACAAGCCTGCACGCACGCCGCAATGGCTCCTCTTCAAGGAGCGTGACCGCTATGCCAGCAAGCAGGAGGCCGACGACCTGCTGGAGGATGTCGCCCGCGCGCCGACGAAGCCTGCGCGGACCAAGGCCGGAAAAGCGGCAAAGGCATCAAAGGCTTCAAAGGCTTCAAAGGCTTCAAAGGCTTCTTCGTCTTCGCGCGGGTCGCCGAAACGCGCCGACCCCTGGGGCGCACGCGCCGCCAAGCTGCAGGGTGCCAGGGCAACGGACGATCCGCCGTCATTCCGTTCGCCGCAGCTCGCCAAGCTGAGCGCCACCGTGCCCGCGGGCGACGAGTGGCTGCATGAGGCGAAATGGGATGGCTATCGCCTCATCGCGCAGATCAACCGCGGCAAGGTGCGCCTGTGGTCGCGCAACGAACTGGAGTGGACGAAGAAGGTGCCGGAGATTGTCGGCGCGCTGGAGGCGCTGGGGCTGCAGGACGCCGTGCTTGATGGCGAACTGGTGGCGGGGGCAGGGCGCCAGGAAGACTTCGGCCTGCTGCAGGCCGTGCTGTCCGGCGAGCGCAATGCCGTGCTGTCCTATCTGCTGTTCGACGTACTGCAGATCGACGGCGTGGATCTCTCGCGCAGTCCCCAGTACCAGCGCAAGGCGCTGCTGGCGGAAATCCTGAAGAAGCCGCCGCCGCACCTGATCTACAGCTCGCACATCATCGGCCGTGGCGAGCAGGCCCTGGCCATGGCCATCGAACGCGGCCTGGAAGGCATCATCTCCAAGCGCGCGGATGCGTCCTACCACGGCGGGCGTGGCGATGCCTGGCGCAAGATCAAGCAGCGCAACGCGGAGGAGTTCGCCATCGTCGGCTTCACCCCGCCCAAGGGAAGCCGCGCGGGCCTGGGCGCCCTGTTGCTTGCCACACCGGATCCCGACCATGGATGGCGCTACGTGGGTCGCGTGGGCACCGGCTTCAATGCGCAGCTGCTGGCCGACCTGTCGACCAGACTCGGCCGGGATGCGCGCGCCAAGCCCATGGTGCACGTCGCGGTGGATGATCCCGAGCTGCGCCACGCCCGATGGGTGCGGCCGCGCCACGTGGCGGAAGTGTTCTTCCATGGCTGGGGCAGCCAGGGGCTGTTGCGGCAGTCGTCGCTCAAAGCGATCCGCGCGGACAAGACGGCAGACGATCTGCAGGAGGCTGGAATGCGCACCCCGACGGAAAAGCCGCAGCCCTCAACAACGGAAGAAAAGAAGAAGCACTCGGCTTCCGCGGTGACCTTGAGCAGTCCTGGTCGCGTGGTGTTCGCGGAAGGTGGCATCACCAAGGCGCAGGTGTTCGATTACTACCAGGCGATGCTGCCCTGGCTGCTGCCCGAGCTGGCGGGGCGGCCACTGTCGGTGGTGCGTTGCCCCCAGGGCGCGGACCGGCCGTGCTTCTTCCAGAAGCACCACACGGCCGGCATGGAGCACGTGGGCACCGTCAGCATCGCGGAAGACAGCGGCGAGCGCGCGGACTACCTGGTGGTGGAAGAGGGCACCGGATTGCTCGAGATGGTCCAGTTCAACGCGCTGGAATTCCATCCGTGGGGTGCCACCGCGGCCTCGCCCGACAAGGCGGACTACATGGTCTTCGACCTGGACCCTGGCCCGGGTGTCGCATGGCCGCAGGTGGTGGACGCCGCGCGCCAGGTGCGCGGGCGGCTGGAAGCGATGGGACTGGATTCGTTCGTGCGGACGTCTGGCGGCAAGGGCCTGCATGTGGTGGTGCCGCTGAAACCGGCGTGCCCATGGACGCAGGTGAAGCCGTTCGCGCATGCCTTCGCCGAATCCATGGCCGCATCGGAACCGCTGGCATACGTTGCGACGGCCAGCAAGAAATTCCGCAAGGGCCGCATCTTCATCGACTACCTGCGCAACGGCCGCGGTGCCACCAGCGTCGCCTCGTTCTCGTTGCGTGCCCGGCCGGGAGCGCCCGTGGCCATGCCGTTGCGCTGGAACGAACTGGGGCGTGTGAAGGCAGGTGATGCCTATGACCTGGTGTCGGCGCGTCGCCGCATGGAACGCATGAAGGCCCATCCGTGGGGTGCATGGACCAGGGTCAAGCAGGACTTGGACGGCGCAATGCGCGCGATCGAAACGAAGACCTCCAAGGCAAAAGGCACGAAGCGCAAGCCGGGTTGACGTGCCTGCACGTCACGCGTCCTTGGTCGCGCAGGCCGGGCATTGGTTGCCAACCCGGTGCCACGGCCCGTGCGCCAGGGGGAGAGACCCCGCCGCTTACCCGTCGCCGGGGACAGGTGCCTGCCTGTCGATCAGGCCCGCCTCGCGCAGCTCGCGCCAGAAGTCCTTCGGCACGGTTTCACGCAGCGCGGCACGATCCTCGGCGATGCGCTCCGGCCGGCTGGCGCCGGGAATGACCGCGGCGACGGCGGGATTCGCCAGCACGAACTGCAGGCCGGCGGCTTTCATGCTGATGCCATGACGGTCGGCCAGCGCCTTGATGCGCGCCACCTTGTCGAGGATCGCCGGCGTGGCCGGTGCGTATTCGAAATTTGGCCCGCCGACCAGCGCGCCCGAGCTGTACGGTCCGCCGACCACGATGCCCAGGCCACGTTCGGCGACCTTCGGCATCACCCGCTGCAGGGCCCGGCTGTGGTCCAGCAGTGTGTAGCGGCCCGCCAGCAGGAAGCCGTCCGGGCGCGGGCCTTCCAGGTCCAGCAGCAGCTCGATCGGCTCCACCCGGTTCACGCCCAGGCCCCAGGCCTTGATGACGCCCTCGTCGCGGAGGCGGTCCAACGCGCGGAAAGCGCCGGTACGCGCGCTTTCGAACATCGCCAGCCATTCGTCGCCATAGAAATCCTGCGCGACGTCATGCACCCAGGCGATCTCGATGCGGTCGGTCTTCAGGCGCACCAGGCTGTCGTCGATCGAACGCAGCGTGGCGTCGTAGGAATAGTCGTTGACGATCCTGTTCGGGCGGCCGTACTTGAAAACCTCGCCCTTCTCTCCGAGGTCGCGCGCACTGACATCCTCGACTTCGTCCAGGACCAGTCGCCCGACTTTGGTGCTGATGACGTAGGCATCGCGCGGCTTGTCGGCCAGGGCGTCGCCCATGCGGATTTCCGCCAGGCCGGCGCCATAGAACGGGGCGTTGTCGAAGTAGCGGATGCCGTCGTTCCAGGCGGCATCTACGGTCGCACGCGCTTCCGCCTCCGGGATGTCGCGGAACATGTTGCCGAGCGGGGCGGTGCCGAAGCCGAGCTTGCCGGGGAGCAGGTCGTGGAGGGACATGGTGGACTCCTGGATGCGGGAACGGGGTGGGAAGGGAGAAGCGCGGGGGGCGCGGTCAGGCCGCGTTGGCCTCGGGCAAGGTGAACTGCGTATAGCCTTCGGCATCACCGCCGAAGTAGGCCGACAAGGGTGCATCGAACAGCGGCGCATTCGTGCGCAGGCGGTCGACCAGGTCGGGGTTTCCGATGAAAGGCTTGCCGAAGGCGATCATGTCGGCATGGCCGCCGGCCGTGGCGTCGAAGGCGCGTTGCCGGTCGTAGCCGTTGTTGGCGATATAGGCGCCGCCGAAGGCCTCGCGCAATGCCTGCACGTCGAAGGCGTCGGCGCCGTTGCCCGCGTGCAGCTGACCCTCGACGACATGCAGGTAGCCCAATCCCATCTCGCCCAGGCGGCGGGCGACGTAGAGGTGCGTCTCCATCGTGCGGCTGTCCAGCGGCGTGTCGCCTACCGCGGTGGATAGCGGCGACAGGCGCAGGCCGACGCGGTCGGCCCCCCACACGTCGGCCACCGCGGCGGTGACTTCGAGCAGCAGGCGCGCGCGGTTTTTCACCGAGCCCCCGTAGCGGTCATCGCGATGGTTGGTGCTGTCGCGCAGGAACTGTTCCAGCAGGTAGCCGTTGGCGGCGTGTACTTCCACGCCGTCGAACCCCGCGTCCTTCGCGCGGATCGCCGCCTGGCGGTAGTCCTCGACGATGCCGGCGATCTCGTCGGTGCCGAGTGCGCGCGGCATCGATGGCGGCACGTGGCCGGCCTCGGTGAACACGCTGCCACCGGCCTGGATCGCGGAGGGCGCCACCGGCGCCGCACCGTCTTCCTGCAGGCTGGTGTGCGACATGCGGCCCACGTGCCAGAGCTGCACGACGATGCGACCGCCTTCGGCATGCACGGCGTCGGTCACCGGCTTCCATGACGCGACGTGCGCATCGCTGTAGAGGCCGGGCGTGTAGGCGTAGCCGCGGCCTTGGCGGGAGATGTTGGTGGCTTCGGTGACGATCAGGCCGGCCGAGGCGCGCTGGCGGTAGTACTCGATGGCCAGCGGGGTCTGTACGCCATCCATGTCGGCGCGCGAACGGGTCAGCGGCGCCATCGCGATGCGGTTGCGGACCTCGATGGCACCCAGGCGGGTAGGGGAGAACAAGGCAGGGGCGGATGACATGGCGGCATTCCAGGAGAGGCGGCGGAAGGAGGGGCGCCTTCGCTTGCGGGACCGGCGCCCCGCCGGTTGGAAGGCAGCATGCGCCACGCCGAGCCATTCATCCAATTTATTGGTTGAATTCCAGATATATACGAATCAATATGACTGGGTGCGCTACGACCTCAATCTGCTGCCGGTGTTCCTCGCGCTGATGGAAGAGCGCAACGTCACCCGCGCGGCCGAGCGGCTGGGCATCACCCAGCCGGCGCTGTCGAACGCATTGGCACGGCTGCGCGACACGCTGCAGGATCCGTTGTTCATCCGCGAACGCTACGGCATGCAGCCCACGCAGAAAGCGCTCGAACTGGCGCCGGGCATCGCCTCGGCCGTGTCGCAACTTGACGGGCTGGTGCTGGGACAGCAGCAGTTCGATCCGGCCAAGGCCGAGCGGCTGTTCACCCTGGCACCCAACAGCTATGTCGAATTCGTGCTGGTCCCCGCCATCGTGGCACGCCTGCAGGCACGTGCGCCGGGCATCCGGCTGCGGCTGACGCCCTACGGCACGGACCTGGCCGAGACCGGCGCCATCTCCGGTGAGACCGCGATGGTGCTCGGGCGCATCGTGGAGCCGCCCGACAACATGGTGGTGCAGCACCTGATGGACGACGGACTGGCGTGCGTGGTGCGCGCCGATCATCCGGTGGTCAACAAGCGGTTGTCGAAAGCGCAGTACGAGCAGCTCAAGCACGTCAACGTGCTGCCGCCCGGCAAGCTGCGCGCGGGCCTGTTCCAGGCGCTGCAGCGGCAGGGCCTGCGGCGCGAGGTGGTGGTGTCGGTGACCCACTTCCTGTCCATTCCCGAACTGGTCGCGGCCACGGATTACTGCGCGACGTTGCCCATCCTGATATGCCGCCATCTGGCACGCGATCCGCGATTGAAGGTGCTGCCTGCGCCGGTGGATCTGGGGACGTTCCCGCTGGAAATGGGCTGGCATGTGCGCTACCGCGACGACCCGGCACACCAATGGCTGCGTGCCCTGGTCACCGGGGTGGCGAAAGAGATCGCCACCTCGCAGGCAGGTTGAAGCACGCATCCAGGCGATTTCGTTGGTATGCCCGCGCGCTTCCCCCTCCGCGGGCGCGGATACGTGCCCGCCTTAAAGTCCTCTTAAATATCGCGGCCTAACGTGGCGTGCAATGTGGAAGTCAGCGTGTCCGGGATGCCGATGAAACGGCAGCGCCCGACTGAAGATTTCCGCACGGCGTTTTCTTTTCCGCTATCGGCATCCTCCGCCTGACACCGCGCAAGCGTCGGACGCAAGGAATGTCGCCATGCATGCAGCTGCAGGAACGTGTCCGTCGTTCGCGGAGCGCGACCCGTGCCATGCAGACGCCGCATCACCCCGTGCCACGGCTCCATCACGTTGACCCCCACCGAATCACCAGAAGAGGCAATCATCATGGCCAATTGGACAGCGTCCGACATTCCGCCCCAGACAGGCCGCACCGCGGTCATCACCGGGACTGGCGGCATTGGATTCCAGACCGCACTGGCGCTGGCGCGTGCAGGCGCCAGTGTCATCGTCGCGGGCCGCAATGCGGCGAAGGGCGCCGTCGCGGTCGAGCAGATCCGCCGGGAAGTCCCGGCAGCCAACGTGCGTTTCGGTGCGGTGGATCTTGCCAGCCTGGAATCCATTGAAACCTTCGCGGATACCCTGCGCCGCTCACATGGCGGCCTGGATCTGCTGGTCAACAACGCGGCGGTGATGGCGCCCCCGCGCCGGCTGGAAACATCCAACGGATTCGAACTGCAGTTCGGTACCAACCATCTGGGACATTTCGCCCTGACGGGCCACCTGCTGCCGCTGCTGTGCAAGGGCAATCGTCCGCGCGTGGTGAGTCTGTCGAGCGTGGCGGCCAGGAGCGGCGCGCTGGATTTCCACGACCTGCAGTCGGAGCGCGACTACAAGCCCATGGTCGCCTACGGCCAGTCGAAACTGGCGTGCCTGATGTTCGCGTTCGAACTGCAGCGGCGGAGCGTGGCGGGAGGCTGGGGCATCCAGAGCATCGCCGCGCATCCGGGCATTTCCCGCACCGATCTGCTGATCAATGGTGCGGGTGCAGGGAGTGGCCCGGGCATGGCGCGCCGCTATCTGTGGTTCCTCTTCCAGCCTGCCGAACAGGGCGCGTTGCCATCGTTGTTTGCCGCGACTGCACCCCAGGCCGAAGGCGGCGCGTACTACGGCCCCGACCGGCTGAGCGAGACGCGTGGCTTCCCGCGCCCGGCCAGCGTGCCGATGCAGGCGAAGGACCTGGAGGCTGCCGCAAGACTGTGGCGCGAGTCGGAAAGACTGACCGATACGGTGTTCGTGACCGACAGGAAGCACTCGTCCGCGTCCTCCCTGTTCTCGGTCTAGCCTGGTTGCAGATCCGCAGTGTCATCCTGCATCCCGTCGCGCGCTTCGCGTCGTCGCGTGGCGCTGCGCCTCGCCTCGTCTTCGGTACGCATATCCCAGCATCGCCGTGGTCCCGTCGAGTGCGCGGTTAAAGCATTTTTAAACGCTGAGGAACATCCTCGTATCAGGCCGACGAAGAAGTGCGGATATCACGTCTCCCGCTCGCTCTCCGCCTTGCACCACCCGTCGAGCGGAATCGAAGCAGTCCGCGACGCGTCGTCGCACACCGCAGTGGGTCGCCACGGCCATCGACCCACGCTGACCGTCGTTCGCAGGCCGATCGTGCAACCCGAAGAACAACAAGCGTCCCCGCAGCAAACCCTTCCCCCTCCATCCCGTGAGTGACGAAACGATGAGCAATGATCTTTCCCTGGAACGCACCCCTCCGACCCGGACCCACTGGCGACGCCGCGTCGCGGCCATCGGGCTGATGCTGGGCGCCATCGCCGGTTCGAGTGCCGCCATGGCGCAGACGACGCCGAAACCCGACTGGAGCCTGGCGGACATGCCTTCGCAGGCCGGCCGCTTCTTCCTGGTGACGGGCGGAACCAGCGGCATGGGATATGAAGACGCCAAGGCGCTGGCCGCCGCGGGTGCGCACGTGGTGATCGCCGCGCGCAACGCCGAGCGTGGACGCGAGGCGATGGACAAGATCAGGCAGGAGACGCCGGATGCCAAGCTCCAGTTCGAAGTGGTCGACCTGGCCAACCTGGACTCGGTCCGCGCCTTGGGTCGGCGTCTCGGCACCACGCTGCCGCGACTGGATGGGCTGATCAACAACGCGGCCGTCATGGCGCTTCCGCAACGTGGCATATCCGCCGATGGCTTCGAGATGCAGTTCGCCACCAACTATCTCGGACACTTCGCGCTGACCGCGGAACTGCTGCCGCTGCTGCGGAAGAGTGCGTCTCCCCGCGTCGTCACGCTGTCCAGCGTCGCCATCCATCGTGGCGGTCTGGATCTCGACAACCTGCAGTCCGACAAGGCATACGACCCGTACGCAGCCTACGCGCAGTCGAAGATCGCGTGCCTGATGTTCGCCTTCGAGCTGCAGCGCCGCAGTGACGCGGCGGGATGGGGAATCCAGAGCATGGCCGCGCATCCGGGCATCGCGGTGACCGAACTGGTCGCCCGCGGTCCGGGCCTCGACAGCGAGCAGGGGCGCCGATGGGCTGCGGGGAAAGACCAGCTGCATTCGGCGGCACAGGGCGCCATCCCCACGCTGTTTGCCGCGACGGCGCCCGGCGCCGTGGGCGGTGCCTACTACGGGCCGACGGGCACGAACGAAATGCGCGGTCCGCTTGGTCTGGCCACGGTGCCGGCGGTGGCACAGGACGCCACGACGGCCGCCCGGCTCTGGGACGCATCGGAAGCGCTGACGGGCGCGCGCTTCCGCTGACATGAGGACGCCGCTTCCAGGATATCCCCATGACTAGCTCCGATGCGCGCGCCACCGGCTCGCACTCGCCCCTTCGCAGGTGGCAGGCCATGTTCAACCTGCGTCGCGGGGAAGCTGTCCCCGTCCTGATCGCGGCGTGCTTTTTCTTCTTCGTTCTCACCGCGCTGATGCTGCTGCGGCCTGCACGCGATGCGTTGGGCATGGAACGCGGCATCGACAGCATCCGTTGGCTGTTCATCGGCACCGCGCTGGTGACGTTGGCCGTCAATCCTGCCTTTGGCTGGCTGGTCAGCCGGCTGCGCCGGCTGCACTTCATCGCCGCGACGTATGGATTCTTCATCGTGGGGCTGGTGGGTTTCTGGGCGCTGCTGACGTTCGCGCCGGAGGCGGTGGGGCAGATCAGCGGCCAGGTGTTCTACGTGTGGTTCAGCGTGTTCAACCTGTTCGCCACCATGGTGTTCTGGGCGCTGATGTCCGACCGTTTCACCAGCGACCAGGGCGCGCGTTTCTTCGCACTGGTCTCCATCGGCGGAACGCTGGGCGCGATCGTCGGGCCCTGGCTGACCTCGCGGCTGGCCGAACCGTTGGGAACTCCCAGCCTTCTGCTGGTCTCGGCGGGATTCCTGTCGCTCGGCCTGCTGACCGCATGGTTGCTGGTAAGGATCGCACCGGACCGCACGGGAACGAGTGGCGTCCACGCACCTGCGTTTCCGGACGAAGCAGAACGCATCGGTGGCAGCATGTGGGCCGGTGTGCGTTCGGTGATCCGGTCGCCCTTCCTGAGCGGGATCGCCGGCTATGTGCTGCTGATGGCGGTGATGGCCACGCTGGTGTACTTCACGCGCATGCAGATGGTGGCCGAAGTGGCCGAGGGCACGGATGCGCGCGCCGCGCTGCTGGGCAGCATCGACATGTGGACGCAGATCGCGGTGCTGGTGCTGCAGCTCACCCTGACCGGACGTTTCATCAAGCGTTTCGGCCTGGGCGTTGCGCTGGCGATCCTGCCGCTGGCGACAGCGCTGGGATTCCTCGGCCTGGCGATCTACGGGTCGTTCGTCCTGCTGGTGCTGCTGGAAGCCGCCAATCGCGCGGTGCAGCGTGGCATTACCCGCCCCGTGCGCGAAGTGCTGTTCACCGTGGTCGCTCGCGAGGACAAGTACAAGGCGAAGGCGTTCATCGATACCTTCGTCTATCGCGCCGGCGACGTGGTCGGTGCGCAGGCGGAAGGCGCCCTCGGCCGGATTGGCCTGGCGCTGGGCGGACTGGTCAGCGTGGTGGTGCCGTTGGCGTTGTTCTGGGCCGCGCTGGCGCTCTGGCTGGGGCGCGCGCATGCACGCCGTGTTTCGCAGGCGTCGCAACGCCCCATCGGCGAGCACGGGCGGGAGAGCGTCGCGCACGATGAGGCCCGGGAGGCATCACCCTCGATGCCGGCATCCCCCGCCAGGTCCGCCGTCATCGGGCCTGCCCAGGGATGATGTCCGGGCCGCGCGCACATGCATCACGGATGGACGCTTCCATCGTCACCGCCAAGCACCTCTTTCCCCATCGAGGAAAACCAGCATGGCACTTCGGCAATCGAAGCTGGCCTGCCTGATGTTCGCGCTTGAGCTGCAGCGGCGCAGGGACACCGGCGCCCCGTCATGGCGCTCGACGGCATGCAGCGCGATGCGAGCGCGTCATCCACCGGCCGCCTGGCCTTCCGCCAGGCGCAGGCGGTTCGCGTCCCTTGCCGGTGACAGGCCGAAACGTCGCGAGTAGTCGCGACTGAATTGCGATGGACTCTCATAGCCCACGGCGAATCCGGCGCTCGCCGCATCCAGGCCGTCGCTCACCATCAACCGGCGCGCTTCCTGGAGGCGCAACTGGGTCCTGAATTCGAGCGGCGTCATCGCGGTGACCGCCCTGAAGTGCTCGTGGAAAGCCGAGCGGCTCATCCCCGCGATCTTCGCCACGTCCTCGACACGACAGCCCTCGCGGAAGTGCGTCCTGATCCAGAGGATCGCACGCGCGATCTGGCCATGGCGGCTGTCGGCGCGCGCCATCGATTCGATGATCGGGCCACTCGGCCCCATGAGCAGCCGGTACAGGATCTCGCGTATCGCCAGCGGCGCCAGCGCCTCGATTTCCCGGGGCGCATCGAGCAGCAGGATGAGCCGGGTAGCGGCGTCGAGCAGCTCGGGCGTCATCTGGTTGAGCGTCAGCCCGGCAGGAACGCCATCGCCTGTCGACGGTGGTGCCTGGGGGTAGCGAAGCATCAACTCCCCCAGTTCACGCGCATCCAGATCCAGCTGGAGGCTCAGGTACGGGCTGGCATCGCTGGCCTCGATCACCGATCCCATCACCGGAAGGCCGACGGAGGCGACCAGATAGCTGGTCGGGTCGTAATGGAAGACGCGGCTGCCCAGTGCGGCGCGCTTGCGTCCCTGTGCCACGAAGCACGCGGTGGGCTCGTAGATGACCGGCATCGGCATCGTGGGCGACGACCACCGGATCAGCTTCACGCCCGGAATGGCGCAGGAGAACGTCCCGTCTGCCGGCGCATGCCGTGCGATGGCGTCCCTGAAAAGCTCACGCTTGGACATGGGCACTGTCGTGTCGTTTGGATGCCAGCGGAAATCATCTGCCACGGTCGGACGATCAGGCAAGCATTGCGTACACGGCGTCTACCGCAGTCGCGGCGCAGAGCGGAAGAATGCGCGCAGCTGGAACGCATTCGTACCCGTTCAAGACAGGAGGGAAGACAATGGCCATCGAAACGCGGCCAGGCCGCCGCCAGGTGCATGAAGTAAGCCGCGTCCGCTTGGTGCAGGGGCGGTCGGGTGCAGCCACGGGATCGCCCGCCGTGTCCTTGTTGTTCGTGGCGCGCAGCGGACGACCGCTGTTCGCCATGGGCCACGCATGGGCGATGGTCGCATGCGTCATCGCGTGCCTGGCGGCCGCTCCCACGACATCGCTGGCCCGGGTGTCGGCGACCACGACGCAGGATCCGGTGGCCGCCGCCGCGCACAACAGGCAACAGGTCGACGACGCCTTCGCACGATGGGCCGCCGGCGGGTCGGACTTCTTCGCGGAGGTGCTCTCGCCCGACGTCGTCTGGACGATCGAGGGCTCGGGCCCCACGGCGGGAACCTATCGCGGGCTCGCCGATTTCAACGCGCGTGCCGTGCGCCCTTTCGTCAGTCGCCTGCGCACCCCTGTGCGCCCGGTCTCCCGGCGCCTGTGGGCGGATGGCGACCACGTCATCATCAACTGGGTGGGTGAAGCCGTGGCCATGGATGGCAGGCCTTACAGGAACCACTACGCATGGATCTTCCGCATGGAGCGCGGCAAGGCGGTGGAGGTGACGGCCTTTCTCGATCTTGCCCCCTACGAGGATGTGATCCGTCGCATACCGGCGCCGGGTGGCGAGGGCGTGCCGTGATGAAGGCCTTCCTGCCCCGCTTCCAGCGCATGCCGATGGTCGCGCTTGCCCTGGGGATCAGCGCCGCCCTTCACCAGGGCACCCATGCGACGACGCCGGCTTCCCACCCGACGTCCCCGGACACCCCCACACGAGGAAACCCGATGTCCACGCACCCCTATATCGGCATGTGGGTCACGGCGGATGGCCGCATCCGCCAGGAACTCCTGCCGAACGGCCGTTACGACGAAGCACGCGGCACCCGCAAAAGCGCATACCAGGGGCGCTACGAAGTGCGGGGCACGCATATCGACTACTGGGACGACACCGCATTCACGGCGGACGGCACCTTCGTCAGCCTGGATGAACTCCACCACGGGGGAATGATCTTCCACCGCGAGAAACCGTAGAGGGATCCCGGTCAGCAACCGAGTGTGCAGACACCCGCGCTGTCCAAGCCTCATCCCGGGAGCCGTGGCCAGCGCGCGCTGCCCGCGATGCCGCAATGCATGGCCTCACGGCCGCCGGCCTGCGTAGCGGCTGGGCGGTTGGCCCACATGCCGGCTGAAGGCCACGCTGAACGTGCTGGTGGAGCCATAGCCGACGCGCTCGGCCACCTGGGTCACGCTGAGGCCGTCGCGCGTCAACAACGCTTTCGCGACTTCCATCCGCCAGGCCAGTATGTATTCCATCGGCGCCACGCCGACGGTGCGGGTGAACCGGTCGAAGAACGTCGAGCGTGAAAGCGCGGCGATGTTCGCCAGCTCACCCACGGTCCATGGGTGCGCGATGTCTGCGTGCACCTGCTTGAGCGCCATCGCCAGCCGCTCGTCGCCCAGTGCGCGCAGCAGGCCGGGCGGCGCGTTCCCCGTTGTCGTCGAACGCATCGCTTCCACCAGCAGCATCTCGACCAGCCGGGACAGCATGTAGGCAGTGCCCGGCTGCTGCGTTGCGTATTCCTCGCCGACCATCTGCACCAGTTGCATGAGCCGTTGCGAACCCTGCACGTGCACGACCGCGGGCAGCAGCGATACCAGCAGCGCGGCGTGCTTGGTGTCGAACCGGAAGGCGCCACCCAGCGAGCGCATGTCCGGGGGGCCGTCCGGATCGCCATGACGCAGTTCGCCCTGTCCTCCCGGCATGACGCGGGGATCGATGAAGACCGGCGGTGCAGGGATGAAGCCTGAAAGCGTGAAGGCCGGCGTGGTCGGCAGCAGCACGAAGTCGCCTGCGCTGATGGTGAGGGGGGCGTGCCCCTCCACGGCCAGTCGCGCGCTGCCTTCCAGCACGATGCAGAAGCCGGGCTGGCCGTAGTCGTCATACCGCACCGCCCAGTTGCCCTTGCCGCTGATCACGTTGGCAAAGACCGCCTGGGGGTGGAGCAGCTGGACGACGTCGGAAAGTGGGTCACCCATTCCGGACGCTGGCTAAAACAAACGGGACGATGCGTTATCGATCATCCGGGAAGGCTGGCCTATCGTTCCCGCCGAGTCAACTCACCCCGGAGAACGCAATGAAGACCGTCCTGATCACCGGCTGCTCGTCCGGCTACGGCCTGGAAACCGCCCGCCACTTCCTCGCGCAGGGCTGGCGCGTCATCGCCACCCAGCGGGATCCGCGCGAAGACCTGCTGCCGCCGTCGCCACGCCTGCGGCTGCTCGCGCTGGATGTCACCCGCCCCGAAAGCATCGCCCACGCCGTCGACGCCGCCGGTCCCATCGACGTGCTCGTCAACAACGCCGGCATCGGCCTGTTCGGTGCATTCGAAGCCACGCCCATGGCCACCGTGCGCGAAGTGTTCGAGACCAATACGTTCGGATTGATGGCCATGTGCCAGGCCGTCATCCCGCAGTTCCGCCAGCGCAGGACAGGCGTCATCGTGAACGTCACCTCCAGCACGACGCTGGCACCGTTCCCGCTGGTGGCCGCGTACACCGCCAGCAAGACCGCCGTCGAAGGCTTCACCGCATCGCTGGCACACGAACTCGGGGCCTTCGACGTGCGGGTCAAGCTGGTACAGCCCGGCTACGGTCCTTCCACCCGGTTCACCGCCAACGGCCAGCAGCGCATGCAGGGCCTGATTCCAGAGGCCTACGAACCCTTCGCTCAAAGCGTGTTTGCCGGGTTGGGCAGCCTGACGGCGGTGACCACCGGGGCCGACGTCGCCGCGGGCGTGTGGCGTGCCGCGAACGACACCACGGGGCAACTGCATTTCCCGGCGGGGGCGGATGCGGTGGCCTTGGCAGCCACGCGCTGACACCGATGCGCGCGCCGGGCCCAACTGCGCCCGTCACCGCGGCGGGGGGCCGGATGTGTCATGCTCGGGATGGTCGCAACGACCCTGGGAGTGCATGAAATGGCCAAAGGCCTGGACAAGAAGAAAGAGCAGAAGAAGAAGCCTGCGAAGACGATGAAGGAAAAGCGCGCGGAAAAGAGCGAGAAGAAGGCGACCCGCGGCTTCGCGCCGATCTGATCCCTCGGCAATGCCTGTGCCGGGCATGCAGCCCGGCCGTTCGCGGGCACCGCGCCTGGGGTGGCGCCGCGTCGTGTAACCTTCCCGGTTTTTACGGGAAGCCCCCATGGTCAGGATGTTCGCCGCGGCCCTCGCCGTGCTGGCGCTGCCGGCATCGGCGCAGGCGGTCTACAAGTGCAAGGATGCCAAGCTAGGCACGGTCTACCAGTCCATCCCGTGCCCCGACGGCCCGGAAGAAAAGCGCTGGAATGCATCGACCAACCCGTCGCGCGACAACTACGCGCGGCGCGTGGCCGAACAACGGGTCGACCAGGACCGCCAGTACATGCGTGCCAGGAACGCACAGGATTCCACGCTGGGCGCCACGCTGATCAGTTCGGTGCGTGCGCCCGGCCCGGAGGCCTGCGAGCGGGCGCGGCACGTACGGGACAGCGCCCGCCAGGACCCCAGCATGAACCGCGACTACGACTTCATGCAGGCCGTCGAGAAATCCGTGTCCGAGGCGTGCAGGTAGGCATCGTCTCCCATGCAATGGGCCGTACCCACCGGATGCGTGCCTGCTATTTCGCTGCCGCGTCCACGCGGATATCGGCTTCCACCTGGATGCGCAGCGTGACGTTCATGTCGAAGCCGTAGTCCTTGCCCGCGTCCAGGCCGAACTGGCTGCGGTCGAACACCGCGTGTGCATCGGCGCCGCACCAGTCGCGCTTGTGCAGCGGATGCGGCTGGCACTTGAAGCGGTCGATGGTCAGCGCGAGAGGGCGGGTGACGCCATGCAGGGTGAGTTCGCCTGCCACCTTCGTCGGGGCACCCTCGCGGAATTCGACCAGCGTGCCGCGATAGGTGGCTTCCGGGTATTTCGCGGTATCGAAGAACTGCTCGCCCACCGCCCATTCGTTCAGCGCATCCAGCCCGAAATCCACGCTGCGGGCGTCGATGGTCACCTCCACCTGGCCGGTGCCGCGTTCGCGGTCGATCCGCACCTCGCCGCGGCTGCGGTTGAACTTGCCGCGCCATGTGGACATGCCCATGTGGTCCGCCTCGAAACTGGGGAAGGTGTGGCCGGGTTCCAGCACATAGACCTGTTCGGCGGCACTGGCGGCAGCCGTGGCGAAAGCGAGGGCGAGCAGGACGGGCAGGCGGAAGCGGGTCATGGCGGTTTCTCCGGTCGGTATGGGCAGGCGTTGTCATGACGACGAACCACGGTGCCATGGATCGACACGGTGATCCATCCGCGCGGATACCACCGCACCGGGTGGGCACGCGGCATCACGATGCTGAACATCGCGGGGTGCACGCGGTCTCACATCGGGAGATGTGGCTGGCTAGAATGGCCGCATGCAACTCAAGGAAAAGCTGGCGATCCTGGCCGATGCGGCGAAGTACGACGCATCGTGTGCGTCCAGCGGCGCAGGCAAGCGGAATTCGCTGGGCAAGGGCGGCATCGGCAGCACCGAAGGCATGGGCATCTGCCACTCGTACACGCCGGACGGGCGCTGCGTGTCGCTGCTGAAGATCCTGCTGACCAATTTCTGCATCTACGACTGCGCCTACTGCGTCAACCGCGTTTCCAGCAACGTGCCGCGCGCGCGCTTCGCCACCGCCGAGGTGGTGCGGCTGACGCTGGAGTTCTACAAGCGCAACTACATCGAGGGTCTGTTCCTCTCCAGCGGCATCATCCGCAACGGCGACTACACCATGGAGCAGCTGGTGGAGGTCGCGCGCAGCCTGCGCGAGGATCACCGTTTCGCCGGCTACATCCACCTGAAGACCATTCCGGAGGCCTCGCCGGAGCTGCTCGCCGCCGCCGGCCGTTACGCGGACCGGCTGAGCATCAACGTGGAACTGCCGACGGAAGAGGGGCTGAAGCAGCTGGCGCCGCAGAAGCAGGCCCAGGGCATCCGCGATGCGATGGGCGAGCTGCACACGCGCATCCTGGCGGCGAAACCCTCCCGTCAGGAGGCGCAGCCCAAGCGCAAGCGTCCGCCGAAGTTCGCGCCAGCCGGGCAGAGCACGCAGATGATCGTGGGCGCCGACGCCGCGGATGACCGCGCGATCCTGGTCGCCAGCGATGCGCTGTACAGCCGGTTCCGCATGCGTCGCGTGTACTACTCGGCCTTCAGCCCCATTCCCGACGCATCCACGCAGCTCCCGCTGCGGGCGCCGCCGCTGCTGCGCGAGCATCGCCTGTACCAGGCGGACTGGCTGCTGCGGTTCTACGGGTTCGACGTGCAGGAAATCGTCGGCGATAGCGGCCCGCAGGGTGGCGGCATGCTGGACCTGGACATCGACCCCAAGCTTGCCTGGGCGCTGCGGCATCCGGACCGGTTCCCGGTCGATCTCAACACCGCGCCACGCGAGATGCTGCTGCGCGTGCCCGGCCTGGGTGCACGCAACGTGCAGCGCATCGTCGACTCGCGCCGGCAGGGCCGGCTGCGCGTCGCCGACCTGGCCCGGTTGCGCGCGCCGCTGCAGAAGGTGCTGCCGTTCGTGGTGCTGCTGGACCACCACCCGCGCCAGCGCCTCGACGATCCGGCGCGCCTGCGCCGCGAACTGGCGCCGGCGCCGCGCCAGGCTGATCTGTTCGGCTGACGCATGTCGATGTTCCGCGCGACGGTGACGCCGGCCTGGGACCTGGATGCCTGGCGCACGCAGGCGCGCCACGCCTGGGAGGCGCAGCTTCCGCCGGAGTCGGTGGAATGGCAGGCCGATGCGCAGGGCGAACTGCTGGGGGGCGCCTCCGTGATCGACCAGCCGGTGCAGCGGACGGGCCTGTCGGTGCCGGCGGACTTCATGGCGTTCGCCGCGTCGGTGCTCTGCCATCGCGATGCCGGCCGGCACGCGCTGCTCTATCGCCTGCTGTGGCGCATCGGCAACGGCGAGCGCGCGCTGCTGGACCGGGCTACCGACGCTGACGTGCATCGTGCGAACCGCTGGGCGCAGGCGGTCCGCCGCGATACGCACAAGATGAAGGCGTTCGTGCGCTTCCGGCAGGTGGATGGCGAGGACGACACTTACCTGGCCTGGTTCGAGCCGGACCACTTCATCGTCGATCGCGTTGCGCCGTTCTTCATGCGCCGCTTCGCCGGGATGCGCTGGGCCATCCTCACGCCTTATCGCAGCGTGCAGTGGGATGGTGCGCAGCTGTGGGCAGGCGAGGGCGCGCAACGTGCCGATGCACCCACCGATGATGCCGAGGACGCGCTGTGGCGCACGTACTACGCCAATATCTTCAATCCCGCACGCCTCAACACGCGGATGATGCGGCAGGAGATGCCGCAGAAGTACTGGAAGCACCTGCCTGAAACGCACCTGCTGCCGGACCTCATCCGCGAGGCCGGCCGGCGCGTGCGCGAGATGGACGAGCGGGAGGCGCAGGCACCGCGCCGGAAGATTCCACAACGTCTGCGGCGGGTCGAGGACTGAGCGGCCTCCGTTGAAACATGCTCAAGGCAGGGTTGCGGAATGCTCACTACATGCCGCCTCGTCCGGACCTTAGGGTCGCACCTGATCCAGGGAGGTCCACCGTGTCGATACGTCTGCTGTCGCTGCTTCCATGCGTGTTGCTCGCGGCCACGTCCCGCGCGGCGTCCGTGCCGGATAGCGAAGGACCCGCGGCCCCCGTGCGCTGGACGCCCCCGGCGCTGTCGACCGACCAGTACGAGTCCTCGCCGGTGTTTTCTCCCGACGGTCGTGAGCTGGCCTTCTTCCGTGCACCGCCCGCGTTCGATCGTTACCGGCTGCTGATCTCGCGCTGCGACGGCGCGCAGTGGGGTAGCCCACGCGAGCCCGCGTTCGCGGGCCCGGCGAACGCACTGGAGACCGATCCCGCGTACAGCCCGGACGGCGCCTGGCTCTATTACGCGAGTGACCGCACGACCCCGGGTGACCTGGATATCTGGCGCGTCGCGCGCAGGGCGGACGGAGGTTGGGGTGAACCGGAGCGACTTCCCGCACCCGTCAACACACCTCAGACGGAGCTGCTGCCGCGTCCGCAGGCGGACGGACGCCTGCTGTTCGGTTCGCACCGTCCGGGTGGCGTGGGAGGCCGCGATCTCTACTTCGCCACGCTCCGCGACAGCGGAGAATGGGACGTGGCTCCGTTGCCGGCGCCCGTCAATACCCCCGGCGACGAGTACGAAGCCGACCTCGCACGCGATGGGCGCGTGCTGGTGGTGGTGGCCAACCGTGGCGAGCGCTCGCACCTTTATGTGTACGACCGCGACGGTGACGCGTGGCGCGAACGCGGTCGCGTACCTGCGCGCGATGACGTCTTCCAGGTGGGCCCCCTGTTGTCGCCGGACGGAAAGCGACTGCTCTTCGCCCAGGCCCACGACGCCGCGTCGGGCGAGTTCTTCCTCGTTGACCTGGCGCCGGGAGCCGATGCTGCGTGGCCCCCAGCGTGCAAGGATCCGCCGCGCCAGGACGCCACGGGGGCAGAAAGGCGCTAGCCCGTCGGCGAGACGCCGGGCCAGCTGGGAGATTCCTTCTTGTGAGCGCGACGTAGTGGACGCAGCAGGCGCTGGTTCACGTCGCAATCCATGCGAGCCGCCTCGTGTATGGTTCGACCATCGTGACCAACCCGGGAGTGATGATGTCCAGCATGCGTGTAGTGTCGTCCAGTCTTGCGCTTGCGCTGTCGTGCGCGACCGCGCTGTCTGCCCATGCCGCTGATTCGCCGCGGCCCCTGTACGACTGGTCCACGACGGAACGCTTCGATGCCTCCCGCGTACCCGCCTACGCGGGCAGGCACGACGCGGTATACGCGCGCATCGACGCGGACATGGATGCGCATATCGCGAACCTGCAGCGCTGGGTGAGGCAGCGTTCCATCAGCGCGCAGGACGACGGCATCGACGCGATGGCGAACCTGGTCGCCGACGACCTGCGCGCGCTGGGCTTCGCCGAAGTGCGGCTGGTGGAGACCCCCGGGCATCCGGGCGTGCTGGGCTATTACGACGCGGGCGCCAAGAAGACGCTCGTGGTCTACATGATGTACGACGTGCAGCCGGTGGAGGACAACTGGCAGATCGATGACCCGTTCGCCGGATCCCTGGTCAAGCACGAGCGCGGCACGGTGCTGATGGCGCGTGGCGCGACCAACCAGAAGGGCCCGCAACGCGCGTTCCTCAATGCGCTGGACGCGATGATCAAGACCAACGGCACGCTGCCGGTGAACCTGTACGTGGTCGCCGAGGGCGAGGAAGAACTGGGTTCGCCCAACTTCGGCAAGGTCATCGAGCCGTGGGTCGAGCGGTTGCGCAAGGCCGATGGCGCGTTCTTCCCGATGAACATCCAGCGGCCCGATGGCTCGGCATCGCTCAACCTGGGCGTGAAGGGCATCGTCTACTTCGAACTGGAATCGAAGGGTGGCGCGTGGGGCGGTCCCGCCAAGGCGGAGGTCCACGGATCGTTGAAGTCGCTGGTGGATTCGCCCACGCTGCGGCTGGTGCAGGCCATCGCCTCGATGACCACGCCCGATGGCAACACCATCACCATTCCCGGTTACTACGCACCGGTGAAGGCGCCGGCGGCGGAACAGCAGCGGCTGATCAACACGCTGGCGGCCGAGGCCGACGACAGCACCATGCAGCGCAGCCTCGGCGTGTCGCACTGGATCGATGGACTGAGTGGCCGCGAAGCGATCGTGCGCAACCTGTACGACCCGACCCTCAACATCAACGGCCTGTGGAGCGGTTACACAGGCGAAGGCACCAAGACCATCCTGCCGCACATCGCCACCGCCAAGATCGATTCTCGGTTGCCGCCCGGCCTGGAGCCTGACGACGCCTACCGGATGATCCGTGCGCATCTGGATGCGAACGGTTTCAAGGACGTCGTCGTGCGGCCGATGTCCGGCTACCCCGCGGCATCGACTTCGGTCGAAGCGCCACTCGTGCAGGCGATGCTGGGCGTAATGAACAAGTACGGGGCGAAGACGCGCGTATCGCCATGGCTGGCGGGCAGCGCGCCGTTCCACCAGTTCACGCGCACGCTGGGCCTGCCGTTCGTGTTCGGTGGACTGGGTTACGGGACGGGCGCGCACGCACCCGACGAATTCATGCTGCTGCATCCCGCGGAGGGCGTGAAGGCGGCGGGGCTGGCCGACATCGAGAAGTCCTACGTGGACATCCTGCACGCGCTGTCGGAAGCGCCCTGAGGCGGTGATGCGATGCGCACGGCCCGCCACGACGGCGGGCCATGCCATCGCAGCGCGGCCTACTTCTGCAGGGCCACCACGGGCGCGAATCCTCCGAACACCATGCGCGGGCCGTCGAACGGCATCGGCGGGTTGTCGGGATTGGAGGGATCCATGCGGGGGTCTTCCATCATCTTCTTCATGCCGGCATCGCGGGTGGCCTTGTCAGGCCATTCCACCCACGAAAACGCGACCGTCTCGTCTTCCTTCGCCTGCACGGCCTTGCGGAAGTCGGTGACCTTGCCTTCGGGCACATCGTCGCCCCAGCCCTCGATGATGCGGGTCGCGCCATAGCCCATGAAGATGGCGTCGAAGGTGTTCGCGTAGTCGGTGAAGGCCTGCTTGCCCGCCGTGGGCGCGGGCAGGATGAAGCCGTCCACGTAGCTGGTGGGCGCGGACGGGCTGCCGAGTTCCACGGTCGGGGCGAAGCCGCCATAGATCAGGCGCTTGCCGTCGAAAGGCATGGGATTGGTGCCCGGGCTCAACCGCGGGTCCTTCATCGCCGCGGCCATGCCGTTGTCGCGGCTGGCCTTGTCGGGCCACTCGATCCACGAGAACACCACCGTCTCGTCGTCCTTGGCCTGCACGGCACGATGGAAGTCGGTGACCTTGCCATGCGGCACATCGTCACCCCAGCACTCCAGCACGCGCGTGGCGCCATGGTCGATGAACACCGCATCGCCAGCGTTGGCGTGGTCGATGAATTTCTGCTTGTTGGCCGTCGGCACGGCGGCCACGAATCCGTCGATGTAAGGCATGGAACTCTCCGGGTTGTCGGCGCCGGGAATGACGCCTTCCTGAACGCGACGAACGACGGTGGCGGAATTCGACAGGCGGCTGGCCGGTACCGGACGACGCGGGCGTTCAACCTGCCACGATTCCGAATAAGGTGGCGTGATGGCGGTAACGATGAATGGGGCCGCGGCAAGGCGGCCCGGCCTGTGGGGCGTAGGCAGCGTGGTGTGGATATGGGCGCTGGTGGCGCTGGTGCTGGCGGGCTTCTGGAAGACGTACTTCAGCCGCCTGGGGCTGGCCGATCTGGTCACCCACCTGCATGCGGCGTTCATGGGCGCGTGGATCGTGATGCTGCTTGTGCAGCCGTGGCTGGTGCGGACGCGCCGCATGGCGCTGCACCGGCAGGTGGGACAGATCTCGTACGGATTGATGCCTGGCGTGCTGCTCTCCGCGCTGTGGCTGTCGCAGCTGCGCATGGCCGCCGCGCCACCGCAGATGTTCGGCCTGCAGTCGATGCTGCTGTACCTGGGCATGGCGGCCACGGTGATGATGGCGGTGTTCTGGGGCCTGGCCATCCGCCACCGCCGCGATCCCGCCCTGCATGCGCGCTACATGGTGGGCACCGCGCTGGTGCTGATCGATCCCGCCATGGCCCGCCTGATGTTGGCCCTGTTGCCGGAAGGCGCGCGCCTCAATCCTTCGTGGGGCGGCTACGGCCTGACCTTCGCCATCCTCGCGCTGCTGATGTGGTCCGAGCGCAACGCGACGCATGGCCGGGGTGTGTTCCGTTTCATCACGGCGGTGTTGGCGGTGAATTTCGTGCTGATGCACGTCGTGCCGGGAACACAGCCGTGGCAGGAGTTCGCGCGCTGGTGGGGCGGACTGGCGGCGTGACGCCCGGCGTCAGCGCTGCATGCAGTGGCGGTAGCGTTCGTCCACGCGGGTCGCGAACCAGGCGGTGGTGAGCTCGCGGGTGATCTTGGGGCTCTCCAGCCGGATGCCCGGGATCATCGCGCGTGGCAGCGGCTTGCCGGCGCGCGCGTCGGCCAGCGCATACACGCGCGCGTACAGCGGCGTATCGTCGAACGCCAGGTGCGTGCCACGTTCCAGGGCCTGGCGGATGTCGCGGTCGTCCATCCGCAGGTCGCCGGCCAGCGTGCGCACGGCGCGTTCGGTCTGGCCCGGCTTGTCCATCGGCGCGCCGGGGGTGAGCAGGTCGCCGTCCAGCGCCAGTGGAATGCCGGTGGCGGTGCTGACCGCGTTCTGGAACGCGGCATTGCGGCTGGCGTACCAGCCCGCGTTGAAATCGGCGAAGCGATGCACCTTGCGCGTGTAGGGCGTCTGGTAGCCCAGCAGGTGGGCGATGCCGAAATACATGCCGCCGCGGCGGGTGAACACTTCGTCGCGGATGCTGCCGTCCACCGGATACGGATAGCCGGCGGCTTTCGATTCGGCGAATGGAATGCCCACCTGCATCGGGCCGCCGGTCTGCACCGGGTTGAAGTCGGCGAACAGGCGCTTGCCCAGCGGCACGCTGCCGATCAGGTCCTGGTAGATGTCACTGAGTTCGCGTTCGGTGCGCACGCGCTGCAGGCGCTCGTTGTAGCTGCGGCCGTCGGGCGAGCGGATCGCCAGCGCCGCGCTGACCATGAAGGCGGGCACATGCAGCGCGGCGGCACGGCGGTCGATCTCGCCCCGCGCGATCTTCGGCAGGTTGGCGACTTCAGGATTGGCCACATAGCCCGATTCCTGCTCGGTGACTGCCAGCACGGCGCAGATGTTCTCGCTGTTCGGCTCGATGCGCTGCGCGGCGAACGCCGCCTGGATGTCCGCGGCCCAGCCCTGGCGGTCGACGACCTTCGCCGGCATGCGCCGGACGATTTCGCTGCGCACATCGGTGGGTGGGCGCGTGGGCGGCGGCAATGGCGCGGTGGCGCAACCGGCCAGCAGCAGGCAGCAGAACCATGCAACCGGCAAGCGGCGGCGGAAGGCGATAGGCGATACGGATGGCATGCGCGCAGCATACGGAGTGGCCGGCCGGGATGCACGCGCTGGCGGCGGAGTGTGATCCGGGCGCGATGCCGTGGATAATCGAGCGGCGAGCACGCGAGCGATATGATGATGGGTGCAGGACTCGACAACCCGTTCTGGTCTGCGCTGCAGACGATCCACCGCGATCTCGCCGAGACGCGCGGGCCGGTGGCGCGTTATCCGGCGGAGTACGCACCCTTCGCCGGCGTCGCCTCGCCCGACGGGGGTTGCGGCGACGCGCTCGAAGCGCTGACAGGCGAGGGCGAGGCCGTTTATCTCCTCGGCATCGCCCCGCTTACGGTACCGGCGGGCTGGCAGTTGCAGGCCTTCCGGCCACTAGCGCAGATGGTGTGCGATGCGCCGCTGGTGGTGACCGAGGGACCGGAGATCATTCCGTTGACGGAGACGCATCGCCGCGATGTGCTCGCACTGACCGCAAAGGTGTATCCGCACTACTTCCGCACGCGCACGATGTCGCTGGGCCGTTATTTCGGCATCTACCAGGACGGGCAGCTGGCGGCGATGATCGGGGAGCGCCTGGGCACCGATGCCAGCCGCGAGATGAGTGCCATCTGCACGCATCCGGACTTCAATGGACGCGGCTATGCACGCCGGCTGACGGCCTGGCTGACCAACGACACGCTTGCGCGCGGTGTGCAGCCCTTCCTGCACGTGAGCCATGAGAATCCGCGCGCGAAGATCCTCTACGAACAGATGGGCTACCGTGTCCGCCGCGACATCGGCTTCTGGTCGCTGCAGCGCGGCTGATGCGTCGCCCGCTCAGGCGCGTGCGGCAGGCGCGCGGTGCGCGCGCTTGAGGAAACGGATCGCCGCCTGCTCCCATTGCCGGGGACCCTTCGCGTGGCGGGCGGCGGCATGCAGGCTGCCATCCTCCCAGCCGCGGAACACCGCCGGATCCACATAGCTCTTTTCGCAGATGCGCACGGTGTTGCCGAGGATGGCGGCGGTGTCCTTCAGCACATCAAGGCGCACGCGGGTGCGTGCGGCGGCGTCCTGGCCGTCGTCCGGAGCGGGGATCGCCGCCAGCGAGCGGAAGGCGAACAGGGTGGCGCCCCATGTACGGAAGTCCTTGGCAGTGTATGGCCCGCCCAGCCGTGCCTGCAGGTAGTCGTTGACGTCACCGGAACTGATGCCGTGCAGCTGCTCCCCCTCGCGGTACTGGAAGAGCGCCTGCCCGGGCAGTTGCTGGCAGCGTCGCAGCAGGCGTACCAGCCGGTCGTCGCTCACCGTGGATTCCAGCGCCCGTCCGCCCTTTCCTCGGAAGGCGAAACGGACCTGGCCCGAGGCGATGAAGCGCGCGTGCTCGTTGCGCAGCGTGGTGATGCCGTAGGAGCGGTTCTGCTTCACGTAGCTGGTATTGCCGACGCGCAGCAACGTCTGGCCAATCAGCGCGACCACCAGCGCGATGACCTTGTCGCGCGGGAAGCCGGTCAGGGCCAGATGCTGGTTGATCTGCCTGCGCAGGCCCGGCATCGCCTCGGCGAACGCGATGATGCGTTCGAACTTGCTGTCGCCGCGTTGCGCGTGCCATGCCGGGTGGTAGCGGTACTGCTTGCGCCCGCGTGCATCGCGTCCGGTCGCCTGCAGGTGGCCATGGGCGTCGCGGCAGATCCACACATCGGTGTAGGCCGGCGGGATGGCCAGGCGGCGGATGCGGTCCAGCGTGGCTTCGCCGGTGACGCGTCGTCCGCGCGCATCCAGGTAGGCGAAGCCGTTGCCGGTGCGCCGCCGGCGCAGGCCGGGCATGGTGTCGGAGGTGTAGACCAGCGATGCACCCACGTGGCGGTCCCTGTCAGAATTCGTCCACGTACTCCAGCACCAGGCCGTGCTGGTGCGCCACCTGCTCGGCCATCTGCCTGAGGTCGTCGTGGCGCGCCGTGGCCGCCTCGATTTCCAGCGCGTGCAGCGCGCCGCCGGTGTCGTCGGGCAGTCCGGCCGAACTGGAATCGTCGTCGTCCATGTGCGGCATCAGGTCCGCGATCTCTTCGACGTGTTCGACACCGTCGATGCCGTGCAGCGCGCTGACCAGGGCATCGAAACCCGTTTCGGTACCGGTGACACGCAGGCGGAAGAAAGCCATGGGGAATCCTGTAGGGGCGTCGCGCCGAGTGCTCGACCGGCGTGGTGACGGGAACCTCAGGCTAGGACGCGCGCCTGACAGGATGCGTGAAAGCGGCGGACGCGCGCGGGCGGCGTTGTCCCGCCGTTAAGGCGAGGGCGTCCGTTACGACGTTTGCGTGACGTCCTGCAGCATCCGGCGCATGCCGCCGAATCTGCGCCGGTACTGCGCCGGCGACAGGCCCACCTTGCGCTTGAACAGGCGGCTGAAATACGCCGCGTCCTCGTAGCCGACGGATTGCGCGATCGCTTCCACGGGCGCGTCGGCGGATTCCAGTTGCTGCTTGGCTTCTTCCAGCCGCAGCGTGTGCACGTACTCGATCGGCGACAGGCCCGTCGCCTGCTGGAAGCGGCGGGTGAAGGTGCGTTCGGCCAGGCCGCTGGCCTGCAGCATGCCGGCCACGGGTGCGGGCGTGTCGTAGTGCTCCGCGATCCACACCTGGCATTGCGAGATCACCGCGTCCGACGACGTGCGCGAGCGGGCAAGGCTGGCGAAGGGCTGCTGGCCGTTCTGGTGCCAGTCGATCAGGAAGACCCGCGCGGTCTGCATCGCGCATTCGATGCCGGCCACGCGCGCGATGAGGTACAGGGCCAGGTCCTGCCAGCTGGAACCGCCGCCGCCCATCACCAGCCGCTGGTCCTTCCCCGCGGTGACCACCACGCGCTGGGGATGGACCTTGACCCGCGGATGGCGCGCGGCCATCGCCTCGCAATAGGCCCAGTGCGTGGTGGCGTCGTTGCCATCCAGCAGGCCCGTGTCCGCCAGCAGCAGCGCACCAGTGCAGGCGGCGGCGATGACCGAGCCCCGCGCATGGCAAGCGCGCAGCCAGGCGGCCTCTTCGTCGTGGTTGCGCAACGCGATGTCGCTCGGATAGACCGCCAGGTCCGGGATGCAGATGAAGTCGGGCGAGGGCAGGTCGCGCATCGCGACTTCCGGGGTCACCACGATGCCGTTGATCACCGGCAGCGGCGCGGTGTCGCGTGCCACCACGACGGGACGGAACACCGATGTACCGGGTGGCTGGCCGATCATCGCAGGCCAGTCGCGGCCGGCGGAATTGAACAGGTCGTACATGCCGTAGAGCACCGACGCGGCGGCACCGTGCGTGGCCAGCAGGGCGATGGTGGGCGGGTCGCGGCGCGTCATGACCGAAATGTCAGGTTGTCGGCGGAAATGGCTGCGGGACGGAACGGGCGGCGCCCGTATCGTGCGGCCTCCCCCGTAGTAGACCAGAGCCCCTGCCGTCATGCCATCGCCCATCGAACTGCTGCTGCACCCCGTCTCGTTGATCTTCTTCGCCATGTACGCCGCGCTGATGCTGTGGGAGGCCGTCGCGCCTGCCCGCGCGCTGCCGCGCGTGGCCCGCTGGCGCACGCGCGGACTGCTGGCCGCGGTGTTCTATTTCCTGCTGTCCTCCTACCTGCCGCTGCTGTGGACCGGCTACCTGCTGCCGTTTCAGCTGTTCGACCTGAGCCACCTGACGTGGCCCGTGGGTGGGCTGGTGGGCCTGCTGGTCTACCAGGCCTGCGCCTATGCCTGGCACCGCGCGCTGCATGGCGTCGATGTCATGTGGCGATTCGGTCACCAGATGCACCACAGTGCCGAACGGCTGGATACCTTCAGTGCGTTCTGGTTCAGTCCGCTGGACACGGTGGGCTGGACGGCCGTCGGCAGCCTGGCGCTGACCGTCATCGTCGGCCTGAGTGCGGAAGCCGCCACGGCCGCCTTGCTGACGGCGTCGCTGCTGGCCATGGTCACCCATACCAACGTGCGCACGCCGCGCTGGCTGGGCTGGTTCATCGAGCGCCCCGAGATGCATTCCTGGCATCACGCGCGCGGCCTGCACCGCCAGAACTATTCCGAACTGCCGGTGTTCGACATGCTGTTCGGCACGTACCACAACCCGCGCGACTTCGCCCGCGAGACCGGCTTCCATGACGGCGCATCCTCGCGCGTCATCGAGATGGTGATGGGGCAGGATGTCACCACGCAGGCGCGTGGTTGAGCGTGTCGTGCTGATGGTGGCGATGGCAGGCAGCGCCTGCCGTCGCCATCAAGGGAAGACCGCGCCCGCGACGATGGCCATGCTCATGCCGAGGCCCACGAAGGCCAGGCGTGGCAGCCAGGAGAAAGTGGGGGCATGGGCGGACTTCATGGCTCGTATCTCAACGCGTGGCACGCGAACGTGCCGTGAAGATTCCCCTGTCCCTCTGGAAACGCCCGTGCGGGCGCCAACCGGCCAGCCGGAACGGCGGATTCAGTCCGACGGTACGGCGCAGCCGTCGGCCGTGCACGCGGTTGCCGCCGCGGCTGAACGGTCTTCGCTTTCCGCGCTGCCCAGGGCCTGCGCCTCATGTACCAGCGAGGCGATCTGCGCGCCCAGCACCAGGTCGCTGACCTGGCCGAAATGCTGGTGGCGGATGCGTCCCTGCGCGTCGATGAGGGTGAGCGTGGGTGTGCCGCGCATCGCATAGGCCTGCATGGTCCGTGGGATCGGCCCGTGCGTACCGGGCCGGTCCACGCCGACCGGGAAACCGATGCGGTACTCGTGCAGGAACGCCTGCAGCGACACCGACGTCATCGCGTCATGGTGCTCGAACACGGTGTGCAGTCCGATCACGGCGACCTGGTCGTCGGGAAACGTGGCATGCACGCGCGCGGCCTGCGGCAGGCCGTGCGACACGCAGCCGGGGCAGAGCATCTGGAAGGCTTCCAGCACGATGACCTTGCCGCGCAGCGACTCCAGGCTGATGGCTTCGGATGTGTTGAACCAGCGGTCCACCTGCCAGGGTGGCGCCGGTCGGGTTTGCGTTGTCATGGGGGTGATCTCGTGATGCGCGGCGGCGAACGGTCCGGGAGGCGGACCGTCACCGCTGGCGCGTACAGCGGTTTACTGGTTGGGTTTGCCGGGCAGGCTCAGGTTGCCCGAAGCGACCTTGAACACGTCCACCACGCACAGCAGCGGCGCATGCACGCTGGCATTGACGCGCAGGCCGGCGGTGACGCCGTCGAAACTGCCCGCGGTGACCACGCCGATGTCGTCGAACGGCACCTTCACTTCCACCGTCTCGGCGTTGAGCGTGGGGCTCCAGCCCGGGCTGTCGAGCAGGATCGGGAAACCCGGCCACGTCTTCGGCAGGCGAGGCTTGCTGCCTTCGGGAATGTCGACCACGGCGAGCGCGCCGGGGCCGCAGGCCTCGTTCGGCTTCAGCACGACCCAGTGGCTGTGCCAGAGGTTGCCGTCGTTGTCGAGCTTGCCGTCGCCGTTCTCGTCGTAAAGCGGCGTGTCGTCGAAGTCCGGATGCGCGGTGACCGCCATCGCCAGGATACCGGCGCCCTTCTCGAAGCCGACTTCGTACGGATCGATCGTGGTGGGCCACACGTAGGAGAACACGTCGCTGCCGGCCAGCTTGCCGGTGGCGGCGGGCGTGCTCTTGCCGGCCTTGCCCGACACGGCCATGTGGAAGGTGGCGATGTTCTTCTCGGTGGTGATCTTGGTGTGCACGATGTCGAAGTCGGCGACCACCGCCTTGTCGGCGGCGGGCTTGATGCCGCCGGTGTGCGGCTTGCCGTCATGGGCCTGCAGGCCGCCGACCACCAGCGCCAGTGCGGCCGCCAGTGCGAAGCGTGTCGTGGATGTTTTTTTGCGGGATGTGTTCTGGCGCATAATCGAATTCCTCTTGCTTGCTCTAGCAGGGTGGGTGGGAGGTACCGGGCGGCGTCCGATGGCAGTCGGGCGCCGCCCATCTTCATTCCGCCTGGAGCGGAGTCGGTTGGCGGAAGCGGTTGGCGCTTCCAAGCCGTTGCACGTCATCGGCGGGTTGCTGTTCCGCGCAGTCCATGCGCAGCTCCGCGTCACCGAACGGCACGCCGAGGAACGCGCACACATGCGGCTTGCCCGGTGTTGCCGATGCGAACGGACGGAAGAACGTGCAACCCAGGCAGGTGCGCAGGCCGGTGGCCAAGCCTTGCTCCTGCGCCTGGTGGACCAGCAGCTGGGTGACGCGCAGCAGTGCGCCCAGGTCCGCTTCGTCAAGCGCTTCGACCAGCGAGCCCAACCCCTGGTCCGGGCGCTGCAACTGCGTGGCCACGCGCGAGCCGGCCGGCGTGAGGCGCACGAAGGATGCACGCCTGTCGTCGGGATCCGGGACCCGCAGGATCCAGTGCTTGGCTTCCAGCGCTTTCAGCGAGTCGCTGAGACTGGCCGCCGACACACCCAGCCGCTCGGCGATCTGGCGGGCTCGCAGGCCGTCGCCCAGGCCCTGCAGCATGCGCAGCACCGTCGCCTGGGTGGGCGGCAGCGAAGGCGTGCCGTCCTGGCGCCAGGACTGTGCGCGCGCCAGGGTGGCCAGCTGCTCAAGGCCAAGTGCGGCTTGCCTGCGACGGTAGGGAGCATTGATCATGGACGATAAGTTAGGAGTCCTAACTATTATTGTCAATGACCGTTCGTCGGGGTGCGTCGGCAGCACCGGCGTCATTCGTGGAGTGGCGCGGCGACTCACCACCGCATCATGGGCAGCGGGGCCCACGGATGATCGCGCAGCCGGTGCAGGCCGAGTGCCAGCAGGCGGCGATGGAACCCCGCGTCGGGGAAGCGTGCCTGCACGTCGCGGATGAACGCACGTGGCACCCCATACCGCAGCATGCCGCCGGAAACATCGATCCAGTCGGCGCGACGGAAGGCTTCCACCCGGGGTGAGACGGATGCGCGCGTGAGCTTGTGGTGCAGGTCGATCATGGCGGTGATCTCGCCACGCCAGTGCGTCCGGTCGTGCGCGTGCAGATACGCTTCCGCCAGGATGATCGAGGGCGGCAGGTAGTCGAACGTGCCCGCCGTCCAGATGCCCAGGTCGTGGAATGCGACGGCGATGCAAAGCTTCTCCAGCTCATCGTCACTGCCCGGATGCAGGTACCAGCAGAAGTTCGCCACGCGGTACGCATGGTGGCGGTAGCCGGTCGCATCCGGGCCGATGGCGGCCGCGTGGAGCTGCAGGATGGCGTCGAGCGTCGGCAACGTGGTCAGCACGGCCGCCATCCCGCTGACCTACCTGTTGCTGGCCAGCGGCGAGGGGATGGCCGATGTCCTGCCGCGGCGGATCGCACGGACCTGCAGTGCCATCACCACCAGGAAGACCAGGAACGCCCCGCCCACCAGCTTCTGCAGCAACGGGTCCTGCGGGCCGGACACCAGGGGCGCGCCGATCGGCACGCGCGTCAGCGTTTCGGTGAAGCCGGGGATGAAATGGAAGTACACGGTCAGCGTGAACGCCAGCGACGAGAAGACGTGCCGCCATGAGCCGGCGATGGCGTTGCGCCCGAGCAGCCACGCGCCGGCCAGCACGATCAGCGTCAGCACGGTCAGCCCGTGTGCTTCGCTCAACTTGCCCGTGCGCATCAGGAAGAAACTGGTGATGCAGGTCGCCACGGTGAACCACGTGTAGGTCTTGCCGAGCGGGGTGGCATAGCGGATGTCGTGGTAACGCAGCAGCCCGTAGAGGCCGCCGAACAACGAGACCAGGCTGATGGCGGTATGGAACCAGCCGAACGGGGTGATGTTGAGCATGGGATGTTCCTCAGTGGGCAGGCGGAGGCGGATCGGGAAGATCGAACTGCATGAGGTTCCAGCGGGTGACGTCCTCTTCCCACTCGTCGCCGGTCGCGGCGCTGAGCGGCAGGGCCAGGTTGGCCACGATCATGCGACGGCCCTGCACGGCACTCGCCGCGGGAAACAGCAGGGAACGCGGTGCGCCCTGAGCGTCCACGCCGAGGAAATCGCCGGCGCGATGACGGACGCGACCGCGCTCGTCGACGGCGACAAGGGTGTCGATCTGGTTCGCCGACACCCACAGCAGCCCCGCATGGAACAGCAGCCCATCCGCACCATAGGCACCATCGGCGAGTATCTCGAACGCGCCATCCGGCATCCGCTTGCGCAGCACGCGGCCGTCGCCGGCGTTGTTGACGTAGAGGATGGACTCGTCGGCGTTGAACGCCATGCCGTTGGCGCCGAACGGCAACGCGCCGGTGGTGCCGAGCAGCGGGTCACGCGCGAATACCTCCACCGTGCACGGACGGCAGGCGGCCGCGTTGGCGATGCGGTAGATCGCGCCCTGGAACGAATCGGACACGTACAGCGTGCCGGCGCGGTCGAACACCATGCCGTTGATGGCCGGAAAACCCTGCGACCCGAACGTGATGGTGTCCTGGCTGCCATCGGGATTGTCGATGCGCCGTGACGGCGGTGCCGCCGGCGACAGGGCCGCGAAGGTGGCGACCTCCTCGATGGGGCTGTCTGCGTCGAAGCGCGCCGGCAGGCGCTGCAGTTTCGATGCGCCGAAGTTCAGCACATAGACGTGGCCTTCGTGGAAGGCCACCCCGGTGAGCGGTGTCGGCCCGAAGCGACGCTGCGCCAGCAGGCGACCGTCGGCGGCGAAGCGCAGCAGCTGGTTGTCGCGCGTGGATTCCGGTGTGCGTGCGTCGAAGGTGCCGACGTAGACCTCGCCGGTCGCCGGATCGACGTCCAGGCTTTCCGGATGACGCGCATCCGACGGCAGCGTGGCGAATGGGGTCACTGCCAGGCGACCGGCATCCGCCGCGATGGAAGACGACGCGATCGACAGGAGGACAATGCCGAGGGCGAACAGGACGCGACGACGCATGGCGGGCTCCCTTTAGGCCTAGCGCTCAGGCTGTCATGGCATTCCCGTTGCGGCTTGTACCGTCGTGCGGGCAAGCTGCGGAAATGCAGAACGCCGGCATGTGCCGGCGTTCGGGTGACGCATGGAGCGGTCGCGCTTCAGCGGTTGTCGATGCTCCAACCGCCGGCGCCGCGGGCCGCCAGCGTGATGAAGCCGCCGGCCAGGGCGAAGTTCTTCAGGAACATGATCTGCTGGATCTGGTCACCTAGGTTGCTGTGGAAGAGGACCGCGCTGGCGATCGAGAACACCGCCAGCAGGCTGGCGACAATCCGCGTCTTGTAGCCGGCGACGATGGCCAGGCCGCCCAGCACTTCCAGCGCGATGACCAGTGGCAGCAGCGCGCCGGGGACGCCGACGGAGGCCATGTAGCCGGCGGTGCCGGCGTAGGCGGCCAGCTTGCCGAGGCCGGAGATGATGAAGAGGGAGGCGAGCAGGCTGCGGCCGACGAGGTCGGCGGCGCCATGCAGGGCGGGAACGCGGGTGGTGCTCGGGGTGACGGTAACGGTGGACATGGTGGACTCCTGGAAATGGGGTGGTGGTGGGTGCAGCGGGTACGGAGCGCAGGTTAGGCCGTGGCGATGCATCCCGGAAGCCTATATATTTCGATGATATCCATCGTTTGGAGCGATACATGCTCGATGCCGTCACGCTCGACCAGCTCCGCACCTTCATCGCCGCCGCCGAACAGGGCAGCTTTTCCGCCGCAGGCCGCAAGCTGCGGCGTGCGCAGTCGGTGGTCAGCCAGACGCTGGCCAACCTCGAACTGCAACTTGGTGTCACCCTGTTCGACCGCAGCAGCCGCTACCCGCAGCTGACCGAAGCCGGCCGCCTGCTGCTGCTCGAAGCGCGTGCGGTCGCCGAGCACATGGACACCTTCAAGGCGCGCGCCCGCAGCGTGGCCGAAGGACTGGAGCCCGAACTCTCGGTGGCTGTCGACGTGATGTTCCCGATGGATGCGTTGACGCGTGCCGCCGCGCACAGTGGCAACGCATTCCCGCACACGCCGCTGCGCCTGTACGTGGAAGTGCTGGGTGGCGTGATCCAGCCGGTGCTGGACGGCACCTGCCGGATCGGCGTGGTGGGGTCGCTGCCGGAACTGCCCGACGACGTGGTGGCGGAACCGCTGCTGTCGGTGCCCTTCGTCACCGTCGCCGCACCCGCGCACGCGATGGCCGGCGTGCGCGGCACCGTGCCGGTGAAGACCGCGGCCAAGCACGTACAGCTGGTGCTTACCGATCGCACGCCGCTGACGTCAGGCCGCGATTTCGCGGTGCAGTCACCATTGACCTGGCGCCTGGCCGATCTTGGTGCCAAGCATGCCTTCCTGCGCGCGGGCTTGGGCTGGGGCCACATGCCGCTGCACATCGTCGAAGAGGACCTTGCCGCAGGCCGCCTGAAGCGCCTGCGCATCGCCGACGCCGATCCGCGCTACGCCCAGATGCCGATGCGCGCGGTGTGGCGCAAGGACACGCCGCCAGGTCCTGCCGGGCGCGCGTTCATGGCGCAACTGCGCGCGGGCTGACGCGTCCGCGCGTGCTTCAGGCCATCGCCTGCCGCAGCTCGCCGCGGGCGAGGGCGGTGGCCTCGTCGACTTCCATCGGACGGCCGAAGAAGTAGCCCTGCATCTCGTCGCATCCCATCTGCTGCAGCGCATCCATCTGCTGCTGGGTCTCCACGCCCTCGGCGATCACGCGCAGGCCCATTTCGCGTGCCAGCACGACGATGGTGCGCGCGATGGCACGGTCGGTACTTTCGGTGGCGATGCCGTCCACGAAGCTGCGGTCGATCTTCAGGATGTCCAGTGGCAGGCGTTGCAGGTACGACATGCTGGAATAGCCGGTGCCGAAGTCGTCCAGCGCCAGGCGCACGCCGAGGGCGTGCAGCGCCTGCAGCATGTGCTGGGCCGCCCCCATGTCTTCCACCAGCACGCTTTCGGTCAGTTCCAGCGTCAGCGCGTCGGCCGGCAACGCGTGGCGACGCAGGCAGTCGGCGATCCACGGCGCCAGCGTCGGTTGCCCGAACTGGCTGGGCGACAGGTTGACCGCCATGGTCAGCTCACGCAGCCCCATCGCACGCCATTGCGCCAGTTGCTGGCAGGCCTGCTCCAGCACGAAATGACCGATGTCCTCCATCAGGCCTGCGCTTTCCGCCAGCGGGATGAACACCGAGGGCGGCACTTCGCCCCAGCCCGGATGGCGCCAGCGCGCCAGCGCCTCGAAGCCGGTCAACTGCAGCGTGTCGCCGGCGACAACGGGCTGGAACGCCAACCGCAACTGACCCCGGGCGACCGCCTCGCGCAGGTTGGTGACGCGGCTGAGGCGATCGCTGGCCTGTTGCTGCTGGCCGGGCGAGGGCAGTCGCACCTGGTTGCGGCCGGCGCGCTTGGCAAGATGGCGCGCGTCGTCGGCACTGCGCAACAGGCTCTGCATGTCGTTGCCGTGCTCGGGCGCATGCGCCAGCCCGATGCTGGCGGTGACGGTGAACGTGGGATGGGTGGAATACAGCGCGATCGGCTGGCCCACGACGCGGCGCACTTCCTCCGCCAGGCGGGTGAGCTGGTCGATATCGGTGTCGGGGTAATGGATCAGGAAGCCTTCCCCGCCGTAGCGGTAGACCTGCGCATCTTCCATGCACGCGCCGATGATGCGCTGGCCCATGCGGCGCAGCACTTCATCGCCGCCGTCATGGCCGAAGGAATCGTTGACCATGCCGAAGCCATCCAGGTCCACGATGGCCAGGCCGTGTCCGCGCTGGCCGGGCGAGCCGATGCGTTCGGCGATGGCGGTGGATTGCGCGGAAAAGCGCGGCAGTCCGGTGGCACTGTCCATGGCGGCGGCATCGGTCAGGCGACGCTGCGCATCCAGCCGGCGCTCGGTTTCCAGCAGCAGCGACTGCGCCGATTCCGCCGCCTCGCGCGAACGCCGCCGCGAGATGTCGAACAGGAACAGCACGAACGAGATCAACAGGCCGCTGCTCAATCCGCCGACGACCAGTGCGCGCGGCAGCGCGAACGAAGTCACCGACGGCGGCGCCCACACGTCCAGGTGCACGTCGTGGCCGGCCAGTGGCAGGTCCAGGGTCGTCAGCGGGTCGCCCGTCGGCTGCCCCTGTTCGACGACCCGCATGCCGGGCGAGGTCGCGCGCACCGGCCGGTCGGACAGCACCGCCTTGTTGAGCGTGCTGATGAAGTCTTCCAGCGCGATGAATCCCTGCGTGCGCCGGCCCGCATTGTCGACCGTCAGCCACCAGCCGCCGGGCACGTCCTGCAGATGGCCCTCGCGCGCCACGGGCATGGCCGGCGAGGGCGCGACGGGGGCGCTGAAGCCCGGCAGTACCCAGCGGAACTCGGCATCGGGGCCGCTGCTGCGCACCACCCGGAAGCCGCCGTAGGTGCGCACCATGTCATCGACGTGCTGATGGAACAGCATTTCGGCGCGTTCGGGATGCGCGCTTGCCAAGGACGCGGACAACTGGCGCATCGCGCCGCGACGCAGTTCGATGCCGCGCTCGAAGGTGGCCGCGGCGCTGGCCATCTGGGTTTCCATCACGCGGCGTGCCATGGCGTCGCGGTCGGCCGTCGCCGCGACCCAGTACATGCCGCCCAGCAGCAGCGCGGCCGCCATCGGCAGCACGCCGAACAGGCGGTCGCGCAGCGAACTCTCCCCGGCCACGGCCAGCGCCAGCCCCAGCGTGACCAGCTGCAGCGCCGCGGTCAGGGAGATCTGGTAGATCGACATGCCTTCGCGGTGGTAAGGCAGCTGCATCAGCAGGCCCAACGCGGCCATGCCCGCGACCGAGGCCATCGCGATGCCCAGGCCACGCACCAGGCCCCAGCGCAGCGCACCCCCGCGCTGCCCGTCCAGGGGCACCAGCATCACGCCCAGCCAGGCGGTGAGCACGCCATAGTCGGTATAGCCGCCGATCAGCGGCGTGGTCGCACGCGGCAGCCACCCCCACTGGAACAGCCAGGTGTTCAACGGCGTGGTGATGCCGCCGCGCGTCTGCAGCAGCGTCAGCAACAGGGGCGCCGCCACCAGCGCCAGCAACCAGCCGGCCGCCACGGTGCGGCCGTGCTGCCGGCAAAGCAGGGCGACGCCCAGCAACGCGACGCTCAAGGTGGAAATGGGCCGCATGGGCGGGTAGTCCACGCCCATCTTGCCGATCAGGCTGCCTTCGGCATGCCAGCCCACCAGCGCCAGCGCCGCGAAGGCCAGCACGATGGCCACCAGTTCGGTGGACAGGGGCAATGTGCGGCCGGCACGCAGCGCGGGCGTGTTGACCAGCAGGAACAGGGCCAGCGCCGACAGCGCCACCGACCAGCCGATCTCGTTGTCGGGGCCGCCGGCCTGCAGCACGCCCAGCACCGGCTGCACCGCCAGCAGCAACAGCAGGGCGGCGAACACGCGCAGGAGGAATTCGGTGAAGGCATGGTCGCGCAGGCGCACCCACAGGATGCCTGCGGCGGCGAACAGCACGCAGTTGCCGGCCAGGGAACCGTGCTGCACCGCGTGGATCAGCAGCAGCGCCGTCATCGCGACGGCCATCAGCAGGCGCACGCGCTTGTCTTCGGTACGCCAGGTACCGATGACCATCAGCACGCCCACCAGCGGCACGCTCTCGTCCAGCAGGCTGCCACGACCCGTGCCCAGCGCGGTGAAGCCGGCCGCCAACAGCCAGGCCAGGCCGGCCGAGAAGCGCTGTGCCCACTGGACGGGCCGGCGGAGGTCCTGGTGTATCGCCAATGCATTCCCCTGGAGGGCCGACAGCCCCTGCACTGTGATACCCAAATCGTCGTCGCACCGCAACTGCCGGGTTGCGGATGCGCGAACGCATTGCCCACTTCCGCGGCGCGCCGCTAAAGCCGCGCGGCATCCTTCCGATAACGGCAGCAAGAGGCCCTTGTTCCCGCCCCGGGAACGAAGACGCCCCGCCCGGTCTCTCTCCCGGGCGGGGCGCCGGTGGTGGTCAGGCCTTGACGAACGCCAGCATGTCGGCGTTGAGCTTGTCCTTGTGCGTGTCGGTGATGCCGTGCGGTGCGCCGGCGTAGACGATCAGCTGGCTGTTCTTGACCAGCTTGGCCGAGGCGCGCGCGGCCGCGTCGATGGGCACGATCTGGTCATCGTCCCCGTGGATGATGACGGTCGGCACGTCGAACTTCTTCAGGTCCTCGGTGAAGTCCGTCTCGGAGAACGCCTTGATGGAGTCGTACGTGTTCTTGTGCCCGCCCTGCATGCCCTGCATCCACCAGGCATCGATCACGCCCTGCGAAGGCTTGGCGCCGGGACGGTTGTAGCCGAAGAACGGTCCGCTGGGGATGTCCTTGAACAGCTGCGAACGGTTGGCCAGCAGGCCGGCGCGGATGCCGTCGAAGACATCGATCGGCAGGCCGCCCGGGTTGGCATCGGTCTTGACCATCAGCGGCGGCACGGCGGAGACCAGCCCGGCCTTCTTCACCCGCTTCGTGCCATGGCGGCCGATGTAGCGGGCGACTTCGCCACCGCCGGTGGAGAAGCCGAACATGGTGATGTCCTTGACATCCAGATGGTCGAGCAGCTGCGCCAGGTCATCGGCGTAGTGGTCCATGTCGTTGCCGTCCCAAGGCTGGCTGGAGCGGCCATGGCCACGCCGGTCGTGCGCGATCACGCGGCAGCCGTTGGCGGCCAGGTGGTACATCTGCGATTCCCAGCTGTCCGACGACAGCGGCCAGCCGTGGCTCAGCGTCACGACCGGCCCGTCCTTCGGGCCCCAGTCCTTGAAGTACAACTCCACGTTTTCTTTGGTGGTGAACAGACCCATGGTTTTTCTCTCGACGTTGGGGGGAAGGGAAGGCGTTGCGACGGGGGCATCCGGCGTGCCGGAGGGCGAACATGCGGCCAGCGGCAGCATCGCGCCCGCCGCCAGCACCGCACCGGCCACCATCAGCTGGCGGCGCGTGTCGTCGATGGTGTCGGAAGGGGGGAGGACGGGCATGTGAAGTTCCGGAGGGGAGGGTCGTTGGCAACCGGCGCGCAAGCCGCCGCGCGGCGCACCCGGACACGATTCCATCGCCGGCACCTGCGCTGATTGCACCGGCGTGCGCAGTTGCATGGCGCGCGTGCTGCAGCGCTTTTGCGGCGCCTGGCGGCCGGGCGTATGCTCGCCCGCATCCCAGGGCCACCGGAACGGCGCATGGTGAAGATCGTCGTGGCACCTGCGCTGGCACGCTGGCTGCCGGCATCGGCCGGGCCGCAAGGGCACGGGTTCTCGCTGGACGTGGCGGCCACGCGCGTGGATGAAGCGCTGCAGGCCCTGTTCGAGCACCATCCCGGCCTGCGCGGCTACGTGCTGGATGAACACGGCGCCGTGCGCCACCACGTGGCGGTGATCGTGGATGGCGAGGCCATCACCGACAAGCACCGGCCCGTGCAACCGCTGCGCGATGGCAGCGAGCTCTACATCATGCAGGCACTCTCGGGAGGCTAGGCCATGTCGCAGGCGTTGCTGGTATCCACGCGCAAGGGGCTCTTCGTGCTGCGGCCCTCCGCCGCCACATGGCGGATCGAACGCGAGTGCTTCCTGGGCGACAACGTGTCGATGGCGTTGGCGGATCCGCGCGACGGCAGCTGGTATGCCGCGCTGGATCTGGGCCACTTCGGCGCCAAGCTGCACCGCTCGCTCGACGCGGGGCAGAGCTGGCAGGAGATCGCCGTGCCGGCGTACGCCGCCGGCGACGAGGTCGTCACCGGCGACGGCAAGCCCGCGCAGCCGGCGGCACTGCGGCTGGTGTGGTCGCTGGAAGCGGGCGGCGCTGCGCAACCGGGAAGGCTGTGGGCGGGAACGATCCCCGGCGGCCTGTTCCGCTCCGACGACCATGGCGGAAGCTGGCAGCTGATGCGCGGCCTGTGGGACCGCCCGGAGCGGCGCCAGTGGTTCGGCGGCGGTTACGACCATCCCGGCATCCATTCGATCTGCGTGGACCCGCGTGATCCGCGCTGTGTCCGCGTCGCCATTTCCAGCGGCGGTGTCTGGTGCACGCGGGACGATGGCGACAGCTGGGTGCAGACGGCCGACGGCATGTTCGCGGCCTACTGGCCCGGCGATCAGGCACACGACCCCAACATCCAGGACGTGCACCGCATGGTGCAGTGCCGTGACGCACCGGAGGCCTTCTGGGCGCAGCACCACAACGCCGCCTATCGCAGCACGCAGGGCGGTGCGCACTGGCAGGACCTTCCCAACGTGGTGCCGTCGGTCTTCGGCTTTGCCGTGGCGGTGCATCCGCGCGAGCCCGACCGCGCCTGGTTCGTACCGGCGGTGAAGGACGAACGCAGGTTCCCGGTGGATGCGCGGCTGGTGGTGGCGCGCACGATGGATGGCGGCCGCAGTTTCCAGGTGTTGCGGTCGGGGCTGCCCGACATGCCGTCGTACGACCTGGTCTACCGGCATGGGCTGGCGATCGACGGCAGCGGAGAAGTGCTGGCGATGGGGTCCACGACCGGTGGCGTCTGGACCAGCGTGGACCAGGGTGAACACTGGCACGCACTGGCCGCACGACTGCCGCCCGTCCACGCGATGACGTTCGCAGACCGTTCCGCCTGAGGACACCGTCGCGCGCCGCCGCGGTTCGTGAAGTCGATGCGTACGTTTCCATCACGCCATCTGACTGGACCGGCGCCTACGATCTTCGACCATGCCGGGGCGCCGCGCACCGCGGCCATGGAGACACGCCGGTGAGCCGCATCTTCCTGCCACGCCGGGCAGCGGGATGCCGGCCCGTCCGGCGTCATGTGCAGGCGCACGCCCCGGCGCCCCGTCGTCCGCGACGCGGCTCGCCCGCCGCCGCTTCCCGCTACGCGCTCAGTACGCGCACGCGCCGGCGTCCAGCCGCTTCAGGCGCTCGGGTGCGGTGGCTTTCAGCAGGGTCCGCCAGGCTTTCCACGCGTCGCTGCCCTGGCGTTGCAGTTTGCGGTCCAGCGGCTTGCCGTCTTCGGGAAGTTTCGTGACACGCGTGTAGTGCAGGCCGTGGTAGCCGATCGCCGTGCCGCGCAATGCGGATTGCATGTCGGTGATGTTGCCCTCGCCATCGTCCACCAGAACCACCCGCTGGTAGCGCTGCATCAGGTCCAGCCGCTTCAGCAGGTCGAGCAGCATCACGCCCTTGTCCTGTCCCGCGACCATGAAGAGTCCGTCGTGGTAGCTGACGGTGACGCCCGGCGACGAAATATCCGGCCGCCACTCGTGGATCATGCCCACCGCCTTGCCGTCCAGCGGGTCCGGCCTGCGGTAGCCCGCATGTTCGAGTTCGCGCACCGTGGCGGCGCGGGCGCCGGGGCTGCGCGCGGTGAGGATCAGCTTGTCGATGCCGATGCCGTTGACGAGCGAAGGCGCATCGTCCTGCGTGGCGCGCTGGGTGCCGGCTTCGTGCGCCAGCGCCAGCACATCCCAGAGGCAGGGCACGCGCTGTTTATCGTCGCTGGCGAGGCTGCGCTGCCAGCTTACCCAGCTGTCGCTGCCGAAAAAGGTGGTCGACGTCAGCAGGGTGTCGTCGATGTCGAGCACCAGCAGGGTGCTGCGTTCGCCATTGTCCGCGAGCACGTCGCGCAGGGCCTGCAGGTCGTCCGCAACCCCGACGGTCGATTCCGCCGGCACGACGACGGCGGGAGGAACTTCGGGGGTACTGACGCAGGCCGTGAGTGCGAGGACGAGCAGGGCAGGCATGAAGGCGCGCATGGCGTGGCTCCCGGAGGAAAGGGAAGGCCGCACGCGACGCCACGCTCAAGGTGGCGACGCCGGTTCGCGCGCAGGCAATCCCCCCAACGCATCGCCCCGCATGAGGCGGACAGCATGCCGACGGGCGGTGCACCGTGCCGCCGTCGGTCGGATTCGCGCGTCCGCGAGGAACGATGGTGCGCTAGGGCGTACAGGTGCGCAGCGCGGGCAGGTCGCTGCGCAGGCGTGGCTGCGCGAAGCCGACGTCCGCGAACACCGCATCCACCTGTGCCTGGAGCCGTTGCCGCGAAGGCTGCGGCGCGCGATCGCGACTTGCACGCAGGCGACCGTCCGCGCCGATGACCCGTACCTGCAGGCGCTGCGGGCCCTGGTCCACTTCCACCCGGTCGCCTGCCTGGATCCGCAGCGTGATGGGCGCGTGGCGCGGAAAGTCCAGGGTCACTTCCGCCGCCAGCGCATCGAACGCATAGGCATGGCGCTGCAGCCCGTCCGCATCGCGCTGGAAGCGGCCACGCAGTTCGCCCTGCATGAGGCGTGCGCCGTAGGTGACGGTATCCAGCTCCGCCGGCATGCGTGGTGCCAGCACCAGCCGGCCCTGCGCCGCGTCGGGCCGGATGCCGAGGAAGTGCTGGTACCACACCCGCTGGTACTCGGCGTTCGACCATGCCTGCAGGAAGGCCCCGGACAATGCGGGTTGCGCATGTCCCGGACGTGGCAGTGCATCGGTGTTCTCGGACAGGCTGCCCACCGCGCCCTCGTGCAGCGCCTGCGCCGTCATGTGCTTGAACAGCGCGTACGCAGGTTCCACCTGTCCGGCTTCCAGCATGCGCTGCATCGCGATGCCGTTGTTCCACAGCCACACGGTGCCGTTGTGGTACGCCGAGTCGAACGGATAGCAGGCGTCGGCGTGGTGCCAGGGATGGAAGCCGTCGTCGTCCTGCGACAACGAGGCCACACCCCATGGGTACACCAGGGATTCCCACACGTGCCGCGTTAGCGCTGCGCGTGCCAGCGGGTCGTCCACCAGGTCCAGCGCGAACAACTGGTTGGGGCGCAGGGTGAAGTCGGTACGATCATCGGCCGTCAGCCTGTCCGCCATGCGGGCTTTCCCGCTGGCATCCACGTAGTCGTCCGCGAAGTGCCGCGCCACCCGCGCGGCGACCGCACGCCAGCGCAGCGCGTCTTCGCCCCGGCCGAGCAGGTCCGCGAACGCCGCGCCGGCCAGCAGCTGCGCATGCCACAGCGCCTGGATGTCGTTCGCACGCGTGCCGCGCGGGGACCAGGGCACCTCGTCGAGCTTCGCATCCATCCAGGTGTCCGCATCCTCGTGGCGCAGGTAGCCGCGCGCGTCCATCCAGCGCTGCATGGGGCCGTCGATGGCGCGCTGCACCGCGGGATAGAGTTCCTCCACCAGCCCACGATCGCCGCTGTACCGCAGGTAGTCGTGCAGCGCGATCACGAAGCGCGGCGTGCCGTCGGTGGTGTTGTAGATGACGTCGTCCGGGCGCAGCCGGTTGGGAACGCGGCCGAAGTAGGGCGAGTCGGCATCGGTGTTCTGGTAGCGCGCGAACGAACGCAGGATGTCGCGCGCGGTTTCGAACTCGCCGTTCACCAGCGTGGCGCCGGGCAGCGAGATGAACATGTCGCGCCCCCAGTAATCGTTAAACCACGGCAATCCGGCGTAGATGCCGCTTCCCGTCTGCTGCATCACCAGCTGGTCCAGCGTCAGCCGCGTCCAGGCCAGTGCCTGCGCGAGCGGCACGTCGTCGCTGCCGAACGCGCGTGCGCCTTCGAGCTGTGCCTGCATCCGCTGGCCGCGTTGCGCCGCCCAGGCCGCTGCGTCGCGGCGCGCCTCGTCCACCAGGGCGCGAGCGGCCTCGCGCGTGTCGGCCAGCACGATCAGGAACCCGCGCGTGGAGGTCGTCTGCAGCACGTCGCCGCGGCGCGCCAGCCGTGCGGCCGGTTCGCGCGTGGCGATGGCCAGGACCTTGCCGGGCGCTTCGCGCGACGTCTGGAACGCGATGCCATCCTGCAGCCGCGGGCGGGAGAGCTGGGCGCCATGCAGCGAGATGCCGCTATCGGCTGCATGCAGGTCGTCCAGTTCGATCGCCAGCACCCGGTGTCCGTCGAACAGGCGCAGCGTTTCCCGCGCATCGCCGAACCGCCGCTGCAGCCGGTCCGGGTAGACGGTGACCTGTGCCTGCCGGCGCGACAGCGGCTGGCCGTCGCGCCACACGGTGTAGTCATGGAAGACGCGCCGCGTGCCGATGTTCCAGCCCGCGAAGTGGTCGTCGAAGCGGTCCTGGTGGGTGCGGCCGTGGAAATAGCCGTCGCGCTTGTCGGTGTAGGAGAAGGTGCGGTTCTGCTGCGTGGTCACCGGCACGCCCAGGCGGTCCAGCGGCGTGGGCATGTCGACGGTCTGTTCCTGTGCCGACAGCCGCAACGGCAGCGAAAGGACCAGCAGCAGGGTGGCGAGGCATCGCCACGGAGGGAGGAGTCGCATCGTGCAGTGGTTCGTGGTTGGGCAGCCGGCATGGTAAACGCCGCCCTCCGGCATGTCCGCCACGTGCGTGGCGGATCCGGGCGGTGCCGGATGCTAGAGTCGGCGCCATCCTTCGACCCGTGGAGTCCGTGATGCCGATCGAACTGAAGATGCTGGCCTGGTCCGTGGCGTTGGGCCTGGTGCATGTGCTGCTGGGCGCGGCACTGACGACCCGGCAGCGCGGGCTGAAGTGGAACGTGGGCGCGCGCGATGCCGCGCTGCCACCGGTGGAAGGCGTGGCGGCCCGCGTGGACCGCGCGCTGCGCAATTTCCTCGAGACCTTTGCGCTCTTCGCGGCGGCGGCGATCTCGGTGGTCGTGCTGGAGCGCGGCGACGGCGCCACCGCGCTCGGCGCGCAGGCGTATTTCTGGGCGCGCCTGGTCTACGTGCCGCTGTATGCGGCCGGCATCCCCTACCTGCGCACCGTGGTGTGGGCGGTCTCGCTGTGGGGCATCCTGCAGCTGCTGTGGGCCTTGCTGTAGACCGCGGGGCCGGGGTTCATGCCGGGGTGGGGTAGAGGCCGTGGTTTGACACTAGACTAGTCGCCACCCCCTACGCGACGGCCCTCCTGGCCGTGGCGGCGCCTTCCCCATGCAGCGGATGTTGTTCCGGTACCTCACCACATCACGAGTTCCCAGGTTGTTGGCCGTCGCACTGCTGCTGTGCGGCTGCCAGCCGTCGTTGCCGGACGACAGTGCCCCCGATGCGCAGGCACAGGCGCCCGAGCCTGCGCCGTCGACCTCCGCGACGCGTGCGCCGCGGGCCGCCGAAACCTCCATCGATGGCGCGATCTCGACCAATCCGCTGCCCGCTCCGGCGCCCGCGGACAACCGCCTGCCCACGGATTGGCCGGAAGCCAGGGTCACCTCCGGTACCGCGAGGATCAGCTGCCAGGCCGAATACAACGACGAAGGCGGCGATGGCGTGCCGCTGGAGTCGCTGGCCTTCTTCAGCGTGGTGGATGCGCTCTCGCCCTGCCAGAAAGGCGGCGTGCTGCGGCTGCGCTATGAAGGCAAGATCGCGGCCGATTTCACCGACCTGATCGTGCGCGTGGCTGACGTCGCCACGCGGATGGGCATCGAAAAGCGGATCCTGGATCTCGATTCGGCCGGCGGCCAGGTCGAGGACGCCATCAGGGCCGGTGATGCGATCGGTGCGACGCGCTGGACCGTCTGGGTACGCGAGGGATCGATCTGCCACAGCGCCTGCGTGTTCGTGCTGGGCGCGGGCGACAACCGCATGATCTCCGGAAGGGTAGGCGTGCACCGCATCATCCGCATGAGTTCCACCGCCACCACGCGCAGCGAGTTGAACGAGGAACTGCGTGGCGTCTACACCCGGGTGAAGGATTACCTGGAACGCAACGGCGTGGCCGTGGCCGTGGCCGACCTGATGATGACCGTGCCCAACCGTCGCCTGCGGCTGCTGAGCAAGGACGAACTGCAGGAATACGGACTGGACGGCACCAACGCCGCGCAGGACGACCTGGACCGGCTGCAGCTGATGCGTCGCTGCGGCGAGGATTTCGTGCAGCGGCGGGATGCCTTCATGCGCAGTTTCGACAGCGACTGCAAGGCGCCCGGCAGCGACCTGGAGGCCATGCAGGCCTGCGGCCTGAAGCTGCGCGAGCGGTTCCAGTTCCCCGACGCGAAATGCCCGGCGGACAGCCCGCTGTCCGAGTTCGACCGGCTGGCGGATGTGGAAGCCGCGCCGGATGCGCCGGATGACACAAGCGCTCCAGCACCTCCCGAGGCCGGGACCGGGCCCTGAGCCCCTCGCGCGTGCACGGTACGCGCGCCTGGCGAGCAGCCCTTGTGTGAACAGAGCGAGTGTTCGACGGGGAGAACGGGATGCCGGTGGGCGGTGAGGGCGGGTCAGGCCTCGACGCCCAGCACCCGGATCTCGGCATCGCCGATGCGGACGACCTGGCCGGCGCGGATCTTGGCGGTCTTGCGCAGTTCCACCTGGCCATCCACCGTCACCTCGCCGCTGGCGACGATGGCCTTGCCCTGGCCGCCGCTGTCGGCGATGCCGACCAGCTTGAGCAGCTGGTTGAGCTCCACGTGGTCGCGGTCGAGTTCGAAATCGAGAGTCTGCATGCGGCCAGTGTAAGTCAGGCGACGCTCATTCCCGCTCGAACCGGGCGATCTCGTCCAGCAACCGGCGGCCACGGCGGATGCCCGGGCTTTCGTCCAGGGTTTCGCGCTGGCCGCTGGCGGCGCGGCGGCGGTATTGCCAGTGCATCACGCCCATCGTGGCCACCCACCCGACCACGCCCAGCGCCAGGCTGGCGCTGATCCACGGCGGCGTGCCCGCGGTGGGGTCGACCTTGCCGAGCCCGGCGACGCCCACCACGACCAGCACCCACATGATCCACCAGGGCAGTCCGCAGACATTGGCGTTGATGGCATAGAAGCGTCGCAGCAGGCCGAATTTCTTCTGGATCTTCAGTACCGGTGCGGCATAGTCGACGGAGGCGATCAGGCTCATCGTGATGCCGGCCATCACGATGGTCAGTACGCCGAAGACATGCAGCACGATGCCGGTGGCGAACAGGCCCGGTACGGCGGTGTTGCGCGTCCAGCAGGCCACGCCCAGCAGCAGGACGCACAGGCCCAGCGCGGCCTGCAGGGCCTGGCCCCAGAACAGCGGACGCAGGCTGCTGCGTACCTTGTCCAGCTTGCGGTCGCGCAGCAGTTGCCACTGGATCTCTTCCTGCCGTTCCAGTCGTTGTCCAAGCGCCTGCCAGGCCGCCTTCAGATCGTCCGGTTCCATGATGCTCTCCTGTCGTAGGGGTTTCAGAGTTCGTCGCGGATGCGTTGCTTGAGGCGACTGATCTTGGTCGCGACGTTGGTTTCGCTGATGCCCAGCACCTCGGCGATGTCGCGGTAGGCGTGGTCTTCCAGATGAAGCAGCAGCAGGGCGCGGTCCAGCGCCGGTTGCTGGTGGATGAAGCGGTACAGCCTGTCCACCTGCTGCCGCGCTTCCGGGTCGTGCGCGCGCGGGTCGGCGGTGTCGTGGCGGGCGTCGTCCCAGGATTCGGTCTGCAGCGGCCCGCGCGACTGTTGGCGGACATGCGAGATCGCCACGTTCAGTGCGATCCGGTACATCCATGTACCAAACGGCCGCGCCGGGTCATAGGCGGGAAACGAACGCCACAGCTGCGCGGCGATCTCCTGCGCCAGGTCATCGCGGTCCGCGGCCTGCCACGCATAGCTGCCGGCCACCTTCAGCACGATGCCGCGATGCTGGAGCAGCAAGGCCTCGAAGCGCCCGTGTGCTTGCGTATGGGTGTCCTTGTCCGTGTTCATCTGGGTGATGAGGGATGCCATCCGGTTGCCTTTGCCGATTGTGCGGGTCTGGACAGTGATTCGCCGGCATGCAGGAAAAATCACGCGCATCACATAAAAGTGCATGCCGGGTAAAGGAGCGCCGCCGTACGCTAGCGGACGTCATCGATAGGGCTCACAATCGGGCGGCCCTTCGGAGATTCCCCTTGAGCGCTGCCACCACGCTGTCCAACCCCGCGGCCCAGTTGCGCACCCTGTGTGCACCCTTCGCCAAGCCGAAAGTCGGCCGCGCGGTCTGGCAACTGCTGAACACCCTGCCGCCGCTGCTGGCGCTGTGGGCGCTGATGGCCTGGAGCGTGGTCGATGGCTGGGGCTACGGCTGGACGCTGCTGATGGCGATCCCGGCGGCCGGCCTGTATGTACGCCTTTTCATCATCCAGCACGACTGCGGCCACGGCTCGTTCTTCGCCAGCCGGCGTGCCAACGACATCGTCGGCGCCTGCCTGGGCGTGATCACGCTGTTCCCCTATGGCTACTGGAAGAAGACCCACGCCATCCACCACGGCACCTCGGGCAACCTTGACCGCCGCGAGATCGGCGACATCAACACGCTGACCGTGGCCGAATACGAAGCGCTGCCATGGATCAAGCGCCTGGGCTACCGCCTGTACCGCAGCACGCCAGTGCTGCTGGGCATCGGCCCGCTGTACCAGTTCGTCATCAAGCACCGTTTCCCGTTCGACCTGCCCTTCAGCTGGAAGAAGGAATGGGCCAGCGTGATGACCAACAACCTGGTGCTGGCCCTCACCGTGCTGGCGCTGGGCTTCCTGATCGGCTGGCACACCGTCTTCATGGTGCACCTGCCCATCGTGCTGATTGCCGGCGCGGTGGGGGTGTGGCTGTTCTACGTACAGCACACCTTCGAGGAAGCCTACTGGAGCCGCCGCGAGGACTGGGACGCCGGCCAGGCCGCGATGGTGGGCAGTTCCTACCTGGACCTGCCGCAGGTGCTGCACTGGTTCACGGGCAATATCGGCTACCACCACATCCATCACCTGGCCTCGCGCATCCCCAACTACCGGCTGCGTGAAGCCTTCGAATCCAGCGAACTGCTGCGCATGGCGCCCCGCCTGACCCTGTGGAGCAGCCTGAAATGCGCCCGCCTGAAGCTGTGGGACGAGCAGAAGCGCCGCATGGTGGGTTTCGGCCGCCGGGCGCGCCAGACGGCCGGATGACCGCCTGATACCGGCATCGGGGCGGCGGAAAACCGCCCCGGACGGCCGCCCCGCGGGCCGTGAAGACCGGTGCGGGGCGACAGGGCAGGGCCCAAGGGCGCACAATATGCGGCTGGCGTGCGACTCCGCGACGCCCCCGGAGTTGCCCCATGTCTACCGAATCCCCCGCTTCCCCCCTGCTGTTCGCCGACCTGGGCCTGCCCGCCCCGGTCATGGCGGCTGTTGCCGAGGTGGGTTACGAAACCCCGTCGCCCATCCAGGCGGCCACCATCCCCGCCATGCTGGCCGGTCGCGACGTGCTGGGCACGGCCCAGACCGGTACCGGCAAGACGGCCGCATTCGCGCTGCCCGTGCTGGCCAACATCGACATGCAGGCCGGCAGGCCGCAGGCGCTGGTGCTGGCGCCGACGCGCGAACTGGCCATCCAGGTGGCCGAAGCCTTCCAGAAGTACGCCGGCAAGATCCCCGGTTTCCACGTGCTGCCGATCTACGGCGGCCAGAGCTACCAGCCGCAGCTGCATGCGCTGAAGCGCGGCGTGCACGTCGTCGTGGGCACGCCCGGCCGCGTCATCGACCATCTGGAACGCGGCTCGCTGGACCTGTCCGGCCTGACCACGCTGGTGCTGGACGAAGCCGATGAAATGCTGCGCATGGGCTTCATCGACGACGTCGAGACCGTGCTGAAGAAGACGCCGGAAACGCGCCAGGTGGCGTTGTTCTCGGCGACCATGCCGCCGGCCATCCGCCGCATCGCGCAGACCTACCTGAAGGATCCGGTGGAGGTGAACATCGCCTCCAAGACCACCACGTCGGCCAACATCCGCCAGCGCTACTGGTGGGTCAGCGGCATGCACAAGCTGGATGCGCTGACCCGCATCCTGGAAGTGGAAACGTTCGACGGCATGATCATCTTCGCCCGCACCAAGGCGGCGACCGAAGAACTGGCCGACAAGCTGCAGGCCAGGGGGCTGGCCGCGGCCGCCATCAACGGCGACATGCAGCAGGCCGCGCGCGAGAAGACCATCCAGCAGTTGAAGGACGGCAAGCTGGACGTGCTGGTCGCCACCGACGTGGCCGCCCGCGGGCTCGACGTGGAACGCATCAGCCACGTGCTGAACTACGACATTCCGTACGACACCGAAAGCTACGTCCACCGCATCGGCCGCACCGGTCGCGCGGGCCGCAGCGGCGAGGCGATCCTGTTCGTCACGCCGCGCGAGAAGGGCATGCTGCGCGCCATCGAGCGCGCCACCCGCCAGCCGATCGAGGAAATGCAGCTGCCCAGCGTGGAAGCGGTGAACGACCGGCGCGTGGAGAAGTTCCTCTCGCGCATCACCGACACCCTGGCGGCCGGCAAGTCCGGCGAGTTCCGCGCGCTGATCGAGCGCTACGAGCGCGAGCAGAACGTGCCGGCGGTGGATATCGCGGCGGCGCTGGCGCAGCTGGCGCAGGGCGACACGCCGCTGCTGCTGTCGCAGGACCGCGCGCCGCGCGAGCGCAGCGACAACAACACCGCCTACGGCAAGTCCGCGCGCCACGAACGTCCTCAGCGCGACGAGCGCCCGCAACGCGACGAGCGTCCGCGCCATCGCGAGGACGGTGCCGCCTTCGAGCGCCCCGCGCGCAGCTTCGACAAGCCCGAGCGCGCGCGCATCGAGCGCCCCGACTTCGACCGCCCGCGTGCCGACAAGCCGCCGCGCAGCGCACCGGACGTGGGCATGGAGAGCTACCGCATCGAAGTGGGCCACGCCCACGGCGTGAAGCCTGCCAACATCGTCGGCGCCATCGCCAACGAGGCCGGGCTGGAAAGCCGTTACATCGGCCGCATCGACATCCACGACGACTACACCGTGCTGGACCTGCCCGAGGGCATGCCGCGTGAAGTGCTGACCCACCTGAAGAAGGTCTGGGTGTCCGGGCAGCAGCTCCGCATCCACAAGGCGGGCGAAGAGGCGGGCGACGCGCCGCCGCGCCGCTTCGGCAAGCCCGGCATGGGCAAGCCCGGGGGCGGCAAGCCGCCGGGTGGAAAGCCCGGCTTCAAGCCGCACGCCGGCAAGCCGCACCGCAAGGGTCCGCCCCGGTCGCACGAATAGGTGCCGGGAACGGGCCTGCCGCGTGACGGCAGGCAATGGGGTGGCACGAACATTGCTTCCTCCTTCACAGGACTGCGTTCCCCTTGCGGGCGGCAGGTTGGCATCGGGGTGGTCGTGAAGGGGATGGTTTCCAAACCGGGGGTGTTCGCATGGCTGCTGCTGGCGCTGTGCGCCGCGTCATGTGTCGCGACGGCAACCCCGCAGCCCGGTCGCGACTATCTGGTCACGGGCGCCGCGGCGACCCAGGGGGCGCCGGTCCGCGCCTGTGATCCGGCGGTGCTGGCCACCCTGCAGGAACAGATCGAGATCCCGGCGCCGCCCGGCGGCTGGCCGGGCGCGCCGCAGGCCGTGAACGTGTTCAACGTGTTCGCCGGCGAGGTGATGGTGCGCCATGGCGACCGCGAGGTCTGCGGGCGCATGCACGATGCCCGCACGCGCGACTCCCGTTTCCGTGCCGGCGTGGGCATGGTGGTGGTGCCGCCTGCCGGCGACCGCGAGCCGATCCGGGTGGCGTGGGCCACGCCGCTGAAGGCAGGCTGGATTCCCACCGTGCGCATCGGTGCGCCCAGTCCCGTGCAGCAGATCGACACCGCGCGCCTGCTGGTGCGCACGGCCTGCCTGGCCATCGCCATCGCGCTGGCCTTCACCGCCCTGATGGGGTTCCTGAGCGCCCGCGACCGCGCGTTCCTGGGCTATGCCTTGCTGTGCGTGCTGTCGGTGCTGTGGCAGGCCACGTTGAGCGGGCTGAGCGGCTATCCGGAGCCGTGGTTGCCGGTCGGCGCGGACGAATCCCGCTGGCTGGTGGCGTTCTCGTGTTTCGGCCTGCCGATGCTGGTGTACGTGATGTGGTGGCTGGTGGGCGGCATGCGGCGCTGGCCGGCATCGCGGCAGCCATTGCGCTATGCGGTGGCGGCCGTCTGCAGCCTGGGCGTGCTGGCGGCATGGCTTCCCCTGCCGTGGCTGGCGAGCATCGCGACCGCCCTCGACCAGGTGTTCGCCATCGCCTGCGCCGCGATCCTGGTGGTGGGGTGGCTGGGCCTGTGGCAACGGCGCGCCGACACCGTGGCCGTCGCGGGCATCGCCGCGGTGCTGCCGTTCCTGGTGATGGCGGCGATGGACCTGCTGGGCCAGCCGTGGCTGGTGGAACACCGCGTCGAAGCCCTCCAGTTGTCGATCACCTGGTTCCTGATCGTCAGCGCGTACGCGTTGAACCTGCGGCTGGGCCGGTTGCGCCAGCAGCGCGACGAGATGCAGGCGCTGGCGGATACCGATGCCCTGACCGGCCTGCCCAATCGGCGTGCCGGCCTGCGGCGCCTGGACGAACTCGTGCAGATGGCCCGGGCGTCGGGGGTGCCGTTGACGGTGGGCTTCCTGGACATCGACCTCTTCAAGCGGATCAACGACGTCCATGGCCATGCGGTGGGCGACCGCGTGCTGGTGGCGGTGGCGCACACGCTGACCACCGCGGTGCGCGACCCGGCCGACGTGGTGCGGATGGGCGGGGAGGAATTCCTGGTGCTGCTGCCGGGCGTGGAAGCCGCGACGGCGCGCCAGCGTTTCGAAGCCATGCGCCGGCAGGTGGCCAGGGCCGGGACCGACATCGGCACGTCCGGGCTGTCGGTGACGGCCAGTATCGGCCAGGCGTCGTTGTGCGATGCCGACGATGACGGCGCCAACCTGCTGCGGCGGGCCGACGAAGCCATGTACGGCGCCAAGCGTGCGGGCCGCGACCGGGTGGTCGAAGCCGGCACGTTCGCGCTGGACGGCAACAATTGACGCCCTGCGGCCACGCGGGGCGCCCACCGCGCTCAAGCCCGCGGGTTCGCGGCCGATGACCCGGGGGTGGAAGGTGGCGGTCGCACCGCGCCAGCCGCCTGACACGAAGGGAGCGGCACGTGGACACTGAAGGAACACATCCCGCGGGCGCACGCCCGGCCGACGGCACCGCCGGAGAAGCGAATCAACGCGGCCTGCAGCGACTTCCCATCCGGGTCGCCGCCCTCATCGTCCTGTCCGCATTCGGCGCGCTGCTGACGGCGGCCATCCTGGAAACCCAGGCGGGTGCCACCGCCTACATCATCGGCGAGAGCCATTGGTCCAAGGCCCAGCAGCGGGCGGTGCACAGCCTGTACCGGTACGCCGGCCACGCCGATCCGTCCGACCTTGCCGACGCCCGCGAAGCGCTGGATGTCCCCCTCGGCGACCGCGATGGCAGGCTGGCGCTGGAGCGCAGCCCGGTGGACCTGGCCGCCGCGCGTGCCGGGTTCCTGCGCGGCAACAATGCCCCGGATGACATCGACCGCCTGATCCGGATGTACCGCGTCTTGTCCGGCGCCCCCTATTTCAAACAGTCGGTGCACTACTGGCGCCAAGCCGAAACCGAAATCCTGCAACTGGTGCAGCTGGCGGACGAACTGGAGCAGCGGTCGCGGCGCGGTCCGCTCGACGCGGCCAGCGTGCACCACTACCAGGAGCGCCTGCGCGTGATCGATGCGCGCGTGCGGCCGGTCGAGCTGGCGTTCTCGCGCTCGCTCGCCGACGGCGCGAACTTCATGCGGCATGTGCTGCTGGTGCTGAGCGGCATCGCCTTCGTGCTGCTGGCCGGCTATGCGCTCCACGTGATGCGCCGCACGCTGCGCCACGTACGCGAAACCGAGAGCGAGTTCCGCCTGGCATTCCACCAGTCGGCGGTAGGCATGCTGAAGATGGACCGCGACGGGCGCTTCACCCAGTCCAACGAAGCTCTGGCCCAGATCCTCGATATGCCGTTGCCGTCGCTGCGCCTGCGGACGCTGGCGGACGTGCTGCACCCGGAGGATCTGCCGCTGTCCGCGGACGGCGGCATCGACTGGACGCGCATGGTGCAACCGGGCGAGCGGCGCCTGCTGCGCGCCGACGGCAGCATCCGCTGGGTGCGCTGGACGGCCTCGGTCATCGCAGGCCCGCAGCCCGCCGCCGACCAGATGTTCGCGCTGGTGGAAGACGTCTCCGAAGCGCACGAACTCGCCTGCGAGATCGCCTACCAGGCCAGCCACGACGAACTCACCGGGCTGATCAACCGGCGCGAAATCGGTCGCCGCCTGGGCCACGCGCTCGCGCATGCACGCAACCACGCCTCGCCGCACGCGCTGTGCTATGTCGACCTGGACCAGTTCAAGCTGATCAACGACACCTGCGGCCATGCGGCGGGCGACCGTTATCTCTGTCATTTCGCGCACGTGTTGTCGGCGCAGCTGCGACGTGGCGACTGGCTGGGCCGGTTGGGTGGCGATGAATTCGCGGTACTGCTGCATGACACGTCACTGGAAGCGGCGGAGGCCGCGATGGGGCGGGTGCAGACGGCGCTTGCGCGCGCCGCGTTCGCCTGTGACGGGCGCACGTTCGGCCTCAACTGCAGCATCGGCGTGGCCGAACTCAAAGGCGAGGCGCCCGATGTCGACTGGCTGCTGCGCGCGGCGGATGCGGCGTGCTATGTCGCCAAGGAGGAAGGTCGCAACCGCATCCGCTGCTACCGCGAGTCCGACCAGAGCCTGTCGCGCCGGCGCCGCGAACTGGAATGGGTGGCGAACACCCAGCTGGCCATCGCCGAACATCGCCTGCTGCTGCATGCGCAGCTGATCGTCGCGGTCGACGACCCGGGCCGTCTGCAGTACGAGGTGCTGGTGCGCCTGCTCGACCGCGAGGGCCAGCTGCACGCGCCGGGCACCTTCCTTCCGGCGATGGAGCGGCATGGCCAGGCGATGGCGCTGGACCGCTACGTCGTGGATGCGGTGGTCGCGCAGCTCTCGGCCGACCCCGCCCACCTGGCCGAACTCGACCTGTGCCACGTGAACGTGTCGGCGCAGTCGGTGGCCGACCCTGTATTCCTCGCACACGTCGCATCGCAGCTGGACCGGCATCCCGGCGTGGCCCGCAAGCTGTGCTTCGAGATCACCGAGACGGCCGTGATCGGCAACCTGCCCGATGCGTGCCGCTTCATCGAAGCGATGCGCGCGCGCGGGGGGCGCATCGCGCTGGATGATTTCGGCAGCGGCCTGTCGTCGTTCGCCTACCTGAAGCGGTTGCCGGTGGACATCCTGAAGATCGATGGCGCCTTCATCCGCGACCTGGCCAACGGCGAAGCCGACCTGGCCCTGGTGCGCTCGATGAGCCAGATGGGGCAGGCGCTGGGCAAGGTGACCATCGCCGAATGGGTGGAGTCGGACGACGTCGTGCAGCAGCTGGCGGCGCTGGGCATCCGCTACGTGCAGGGTTACGCCGTACATGTGCCTTGCCCCTTGAGCGAGCTGATCCGCCACGGCGCGACCCGTCCCCAACTGGTCCCCGCCTGACGGCGCACGGGGCGGGGCAGCCACCTGGCCGCGCGGATCGCCGATAATGCCGGGATGAGCGAACGCCTTAACAAACACATCGCCGAAACCGGCTTCTGTTCCCGCCGTGAGGCCGACCGCCTGATCGCCGAGCGCCGGGTCACCGTCAACGGCATCGCCGCCGGCGTGGGCGCGGTAGTTGGCCCGGACGACCAGGTGCTGGTCGACGGCCAGCCGTTGAAGGCGCGTGCCGCCAAGGCCGGCAAGCGCAAGCACGTCTACATCGTGCTGAACAAACCCGTCGGCATCACCTGTACGACCGAGTCGTCGGTGAAGGACAACATCGTCGAGTTCATCGGCCACGAGCAGCGCATCTTTCCGATCGGACGGCTGGACAAGGACTCCGAAGGCCTGATCCTGCTGACCAGCAACGGCGACATCGTCAACAAGATCCTGCGCGCCGAGAACCACCACGAAAAGGAATACCTAGTCGCCGTCAACAAGCCGGTGACCGACGAATTCCTGCGGAGCATGGCACGCGGCGTGCGCGTGCACGGGCAGATGACCCTGCCGTGCCGGGCCAGCCGCATCGCCAAGTTCGGCTTCCGCATCACGCTGACCCAGGGCCTCAACCGCCAGATCCGCCTGATGGCGGCCGCGTTCGACTACCGCGTCACCCAGCTGCGCCGCGTGCGCATCGACAACATCAAGCTGGGCGACCTGAAGCCGGGCCGCTGGCGCAACCTGACCGACCAGGAACTGCGCGGATTGCTGCCGCAGCAGGAGAGCTGGTGAGCGACGACGTGACGTCCGTCGCGTCCCGGTGCGACAACACCCGGCGCAAACTCGGCATACTGGCCTGCAATCTTTCACCCAAGACAATGGCATGAGCGCACCGCGCAAGCCTGACAACGAGGAAGAGCGGCTGGCCGCATTGCGCAGCTTCGACATCCTGGACAGCGAGCCGGAGCGGGCGTTCGATGACCTGGTGCAGATCGCCGCCGCCATCTGCGGGGTTCCCATGGCGGCGGTCACGCTGATCGACCGCGACCGGCAATGGTTCAAGGCGCAGGTCGGCATGGAACAGCCGGACCCGTCGCTGGACACTTCGTTTTGCGCGCATACCATCCTCAGCCCCGACACGATGACGGTGGTGGCGGATGCCACCCGCGACGCACGCTTTGCCGACAACCCGCTGGTGACTGCCGAGAACGGCATCCGCTTCTACGCAGGTGCGCCGCTGGTGACCGCCGATGGTTTCGCGTTGGGCGCGCTGTGCCTGGTGGACGATCAGCCGCGCCACCTGGATGCATTCCAGCTGTCCGCACTCGACGCCCTGTCGCGGCAGGTCACGCACTTGCTGGAGCTGCGCCAGGTGAGCCGCCAGCTGAGCCTGCAGCTGCGCGAGCGCGAGTGGTACGAACAGCAGCTTCACCATTACCATCATGAGCTGGAAACGCAGAATGCCGAGCTTTCCGAACAGACCCGTACCGACCCGCTGACAGGGCTGCCCAACCGTCGTGCGTTCGGTGCGGCGTTGGCCGCTGCGCAGGAGAAATCGCGCGAGACGGGTGAGCGGCTGGCCATCGCGGTGCTGGACGTGGACCACTTCAAGATGGTCAACGACCTGCATGGCCATGACGAAGGCGACCGCGTGCTGGTTGCGCTGGCCGACATGCTGAAGGCGCAGGTGGCGGGCAAGGGACTGGCGGCGCGCTACGGCGGCGAGGAGTTCGTGGTGCTGATGCCGGGTGCTTCGCTGGAAGAGGCGCGCCTGCAATGCGAGTTCGTCCGCCAGAGCGTGTCGCTGCTGCCCATCGGCCTGCCCATCTCGGTCAGCATCGGCCTGACCGCGATGGTGCGCGGCGACGACGCCGAGGCGATGTTCAAGCGTGCCGATACCGCGCTGTACGAGGCCAAGCGCAGCGGCCGCGACCGCGTGGTGGCGCTCTCCAACCAGGCGGCTTGATCCGGATCAATGCGGCCGCGCCCCGTCGGGCGCATGCTGTGGGACAGGGCAGGGCAACAGGGCGCTGCCTGTCACCGGAGAACATCCATGAAGATCCTGTTGGCCGTGGACGGCAGCGATATCGGCCTGGCCGCCGTGCGTCACGTCGTGCAACTGTCCAAGGCGTTGGCGGAACTCCCTGCCGTGACGCTGCTGTATGCCGATCCGCCGCTGCTGCGCTCGGTCGCGCTGGAGTTGGGGAGCGATGGGGTGCAGCGCTACCACGCAGAGAACGGCACCTACGCCCTGAAGAAGGCCCGCACGGCGCTCAAGCGCGCCCAACTCCCCTACACCGAGAAGGTGCTGGTGGGCGAACCCGCGGAAAGCATCGTCAAGCAGGCCAAGGCCGGCAAGGCCGAACTGATCGTGATGGGCACGCATGGCCGCGGTGCCTTGAAGCAGCTGCTCGTCGGCTCGGTGGCCCTGAAGGTGATCGCGACCAGCCCGGTGCCGGTGGTCGTGGCACGCTGACATGCACGGCGGCGCCCGACGCGCGGGCGCCCGTTGTCAGTCCACCATGCCCTTGGCTTCGGACGTCCCCAGCACCTCGGGGTGGTGGATGTCTTCCTGCCGCGAACGGCGGCTGCCGAGCAGCGGGTGCAGGAATACCGCGGCGAGGATGATCGCCACGCCCAGGTAGAACAGCGGCGTCAGTTCGCGTTGTTCGCCCAGCAGCACGATCGCCAGCACGATGGCGTAGACGGGCTCCAGGTTGGTCACCAGCTGCACGCCGTAGGCGCTCAGGTGGCGCAGCGCGACCAGCGACAGCGCGAACGGCAGCAGCGTGCAGAGCAGCGACAGCACCAGCAGCAGCAAGCCGTCATGCAGGCTGGGCAGGGTGAACAGGTCGCCGGCGAACGAAGGGAAGACCATCGGCATCAACGGCGCCAGCACCGTCAGCAGGAGCGTGCCCGCGCCGAGTTCCAGCCCGGTGATGGTCAACGGTTCGCCGTGGTCGATCAGGCGCTTGTTCAGCGGGCCGAAGATGGCCACCAGCAGGGCCGAGATGGCCCCGACCAGCACGCCCAGGCGCATGCCGTCGGGAATGCCGCCGACCACCAGCGCCACGCCCGGCAGCACGGCCAGCCCGAACAGCAGTTCGCGCACCGAGAACGGACGCCGCGTCAGCCAGGGTTCGATCACCGAGGTGAAGGCCGGCGCCAGCGCGATGCAGGTCACCGCCACCGAGGCATTGGACAGCTTGATGGCGCCGTAGAAGGTCAGCCAGTGCAGCGCGACCACCACGCCGATGCCGCAGTAGGCGAGGATCAACCTGGCCGACATCGCACGCAGTCCGCGCCAGACGCGCGGCAGCAGAGCCAATGCCGCGACCACGATCAACATGCGCCACCACACCAGCGGCAGGGCGGACAGCGTGATCAGCTTGCCAAGGATGGGGGTGAAGCCCCAGAGCAGCACGCAGAAATGGATCTGCAACTGGGCCTTGGTGGTCGGGGGCATGGGCATGGCGGCATTGTCGCCGAATCCGCCTGCCGCTGGCGACGACAACGGCGAGGGCATCGTTGCCTTCGCCCCCATCCATGGCATCCTCTGCGCCACACACCAGGAGCCCGCGATGCCCGACGCGTCCCCTCTGCCCCCGGCCACGCGATGGAGCGCGGCCCTGGTCTGCGCCGTCTCCCTCGCATCGCTGGTACTGCAGTACGTGCTCATCCTGCAGGCCACGCGTTCGAACATCGGGCCGTTGCTGGGCAGCGTGCGGTTCTTCAGCTACTTCACCATCCTGAGCAACATCGCGGTGGCGCTGGTGACCCTGCATGGGGTGCTGGCGCGCGACGGCTTCTTCGCACGCGCGCGGGTGCGCGCGGCCGCGGCGCTTTACATCGGCGTCACCGGCCTGGTGTACACGTTCGTGCTGAGCAGGCTGTGGGAACCGCAGGGTGCGCAATGGTGGGCGGACAGCGGGCTGCACTACGCCACGCCGCTGCTGTATGGAGTGTGGTGGCTGGGGCTGGTGCCGCATGGCACGCTGACGTGGCGCGACGTGGTGGGATGGCTGGTCTTCCCGGCCGTGTATACGGCGTGGGTATTCCTGCGCGGGGCATGGGTGGGCGAATACCCGTACCCGTTCCTGGATGTCGGCCAGCTGGGCTGGATGAAAACACTGCTGAACTCGACCGCCGTACTGCTGCTCTTCCTGCTTATGGGTGTGCTGCTGGTGGTGCTGGATCGGGCATTGGCGAAACGGAACGCCGTCCCGCAGGAATGACCTCCTCATGACGCACGACACTCACGCGCCCAACGCCGGACGCCCGTTCAATCGCAGCGACGCTAGGACGCTGGGGCTCTCCGCCCTGGGCGGTGCGCTGGAGTTCTACGACTTCGTCGTGTTCGTGTTCTTCACCCGCGTACTCAGCGTGCTGTTCTTTCCCGAAGGCATGTCGCCGTGGCTGGCGCAGCTGCAGGTGTACGGCATCTTCGCCGCCGGCTACCTGGCCCGGCCGCTGGGTGGCATCGTGATGGCGCATTTCGGCGACCGCCTGGGTCGCAAGCGCATGTTCACGCTGAGCGTCTTCCTGATGTCGGTACCCACGCTGCTGATCGGCCTGCTGCCCACCTACGCGCAGATCGGCGTGATGGCACCGGTGTTGCTGCTGGTGCTGCGCGTCGTGCAGGGCATCGCGGTGGGGGGCGAAGTGCCCGGTGCGTGGGTGTTCGTGGCCGAGCACGTACCGCGGCGGCGCATGGGCTTTGCCTGCGCCACGCTGACGGCCGGACTGACGGCCGGCATCCTGATCGGTTCGCTGCTCGCCGCCTGGATCAACGGGCACTATGCGCCGGAGCAGGTCGAGGCGTGGGTCTGGCGTGTCCCGTTCCTGCTGGGCGGCGTGTTCGGCTTCGTGGCGGTCTGGCTGCGTCGCTGGCTGCACGAAACGCCGGTTTTCGAAGAGATGCGCGCGCGCAAGCAGCTGTCCCGGCAATTACCGGTGAAACAGGTGCTGGCCGGGCACCGCACGGCGGTGGTGCTGTCGATGCTGGCGTCATGGCAGCTGACGGCGGCCATCGTGGTGGTGGTGCTGATGACGCCGACGCTAGTGCAGGGCGCGTTCGGCGTTCCGCCGGCGGTGGCGTTCCATGGCAACAGCGTGGCGACCGCCGCGCTGATCGTCGGATGCCTATGTGCGGGGTGGGCGGTGGATCGCTTCGGCGTGGCGCGCGCGCTGCTGGCGGGTTCCCTTGCGCTGGCCGCGAGCGTATATGCGCTGTATCTGCACCTGGCGATGGGCGACGGATCGGGCTTCGTGGCCCTATACGCACTGGCGGGTTTCTGCTGCGGCGTGGTGGGCGTGGTGCCGGCCCTGATGGTGGCGGCGTTTCCGCCGGTGGTCCGCTTCTCGGGCCTGTCGTTCTCGTACAACGTGGCGTACGCGGTCTTCGGCGGCCTGACGCCGCCGCTGATCGGGCTGCTTTCCCGCAGCTGGGGCGGCCTGGCACCGGCGCATTACGTGGCACTGACCTGCGTGGTCGGCATCGCGGTGGCCACCTTCGTGGCCATGAAGCATCCGCTGCGCTACTGACGCGTGCGTCGGTGCCGGATCAGGCACCCAGCAGGCGGATCAACTCCATCGCGGCCGCCGGGTTGCGTTCCTTCGCGCTGCTGATGAAGAACACGAACACGTCACGCCGTGGCACGTCGCCACTGCCGCTCGCCACGTGCGGCAGCTCCGGCACGTCCTCGCCCGCGGCCCATGCCTTGGCGCGTGATGCCCATTGGGCCAGTTCGGCGGGCGGGTAGCCGGTATCGATGGGCTGCGAACGCATCAGGCGCGCGTAGGCGAAGTCCGCCGTCAGGTCGGCGAAGGACGGGTGCTCGGTCGAATCGGTGAAAACGGTGGCCACGTTGTGTCGCCGTGCCAGCGCGATCAACGCCTCGTCGACCGCTGCCGGATCGCGGATCTCCAGCGCGTGCCGCAGGGGGCGTCCGTTCCATTCACGCGGCAGTGCGCCCAGGAAGGCATCCAGTTCGGCCTGCTCCACGCGTCGTCCTTTTTCGAACTGCCAGACCAGCGGTCCCAGCTTCGCGCCGAGTTCGCTGATGCCACCGATGAAGTCCTCCACCTGTGACTGCACCGACGCCAGCGAACGCGCCTGCATGATGCGCTTGGGGGCCTTCGCCGAGAACACGAAACCCTCCGGCGCTTCGTCGCGCCACTTGGCATACGTGGCCGGCTTCTGCGTGCCGTAGTACGTGCCGTTGATCTCGATGGCGGTCAGCTGCCGGCTGGCGAATTCCAGCTCGCGCCGCTGCGGCATGCCGGCCGGATAGAAATTGTTGCGCCAAGGCGCGAACGTCCATCCACCGATGCCGACGCGGATGCCGTCGACGGGTTTGGGAGAACGGCTGAAAAGATCATCCATGCGAAGTCGTCGGGTTCAGGCTTTCCACGGATCATAACTGCCGAACCACCACAGATGGCCCTCGATGTCGCGGCAGGCGTAACCGCGGCCGCCATAGTCCTGGTCGGCGAGGTCGATGACGATCTCGGCGCCGGCTGCCTTCGCCTTTGCATGGTGCGCGTCGGCATCGCGCACGATGACGCAGCAGCTCTGTGTGTTGCGCATGCCGGCTTCGTCGGGCTGGAGGGTCTGCCTGCCCCAGTCGCTCTGCACATCGGTGGAACCCACCATGACCATGCCGTTGCCGAAGCTGAGCTGGGCATGGTGGACCACGTCGCCATCGGCGTAGACGGCGTGGCGCTGGAAACCGAAGGCGTCGCACAGCCAGTCGATGGCCTTCAGGGCGTGGCGGTAGCGCAGGCAGGGGATGACCGTCGCGATGGTGTCGGCGGCCTGCGGGGCGGGCATGTTCATGGGCGTCTCCGTTGGCGTGGTGTCCGCATTCTCGGGCGCTGCGTACCCCGGGTCTTGTAAATTTCCGCGTTCAGTCCACGGCCACGTGGCCGTCCCATGCGCCGCGTCTTGCGAACTCACCCGGCGACATGCCGGAGAACGCGCGGAACTCATGCACCAGATGCGCCTGGTCGTAGAACCCGCAGGCTACCGCCATGTCCGCCCAGCCCTCGTCCGCCGGTGGTCGTGCCGACCGCACGGCATGGTGGAAACGCTGCAGGCGCAGGTAACGCTTGGGGCTGAGGCCGATCCAGTGCTGGAAGCGCTCGCCCAGCCGGCGTGCCGAGATGCCCATGTCGCGTGCCAGCGGCACCAGCGCCGCGACTTCCGGCCTGGCATCCAGCGCACGCAGCGCGTGCGCCACGTCGAGAGGCACGATGCCCGTGTACCCGCTGGTGCGCAGCCAGCCTTCCAGTGCCTGCAGGCGCGCATCTGGAGAAGTGGCGGCCAGCAGCGCGTCGCGCAGCGCGGCATCGCGGGCGCCCATCAGATCCTGCAGATCCACGCAGCCATCGCGCAGCACGTCCATCCGCTCGCGGAAGAACACCGCCGCGCCGCCCGGCTGGAATTCAATGCCCATCACCGCGACCTGTTCGCGCGTGTCGATGATCTGGCTGCGGCTGCGCGGACCTTCCAGTGCGTGGGCGGCGTGTACCTGGCAGCGGCGCTGTTCGTCGTACAGCCGGGACTGGTCTTCGCCCAGGTTGAGGATCACGCTGGCGCCCGCGCCCGCCGGCGGCAGCACGCGTTCCAGGCGGAACGGCTGTTCTTCGCCCTGCCAGTCCCACAGCCGTCGTACCAAGGCCGACAGCGGCGGTGCGGGGGTGCGCGACGTGAAGCGCATGGCGGTTTCGTCCACGGATGAACCGTGTGCAGCATAGCCCGCTCGCGGCAAGGCCGCGTCAGGGCGGCTTGAAAAAGCAGGAGCCGGGCATTGCCCGGCTCCCGTCTGCTGCCTGGACGAAGGCGGCTTACTGGATCGGTTCGTCCAGGATCAGCTGGCGCACGAACCGCACCGGCGGTGCGCCGTACGACAGCACCTTGTCATGGTAGGCCTTCAGCGCGAACTGTGCGCCCTGGCGGGCTTCCACGGCCTTGCGCATGTCGAAGTGTTCCTGCGCACCGACGAAGTACGTGGGCAACTGCGCCGACGTCAGCTGCGCGCGCGTCCACTTGCCGGCAGCTTCGCGCTCCTGCTGGAAAGTCTGCCGCACCATCAGGTCCATGGCCTGCTCGCGGGTCCAGTTGTCCACGTGCACGCCCTGGTCGAGGATCGCGTTGCCGATGGTGCGCAGGTAGAACTTCAGCTGCACCAGGCGGAACAGCGGGTCGTTGTCCAGGTAGCCGGCGTCGGCCATCATCCGTTCGGTGTAGACCGCCCAGCCTTCGGCGAACATGCCCGAGCGCAGCACGGCCCGCAGCGTGGACGGGAACTTGGCCGAGTGCCAGCCTTCCAGGTAGTGCCCCGGCGTGCCTTCGTGGATGCTCAGCAGGTGGATCATGCGGCTGTTGTACTCGCGCAGGAACGAGTCCACCTGCTTCTGGTCCCACTCGTCGGGGATCGGCGACACCGCGTAGAAGGTCTTCAGGCCCTTGTCGAGCGGGCCGGGTGAATCGCAGTACGCCACCGCCACGCCACGCTGGAATTCCGGCATCAGGATGATGTCGACCGGCGCATCGGCCAGCGTCACCAGGTCCTTGCTGCGCACGAACTCGGTGGCCTGCGCCAGCGCGGCCTCGGCATCGGCGACGACCTTGTCGCGGGCCGGGCGCTCGGCGTAGGCCAGCTCCAGCGCCGCCTCGATCGCCTTCTGCTGCTCGTCGGCGCTCGGCGCGTCGGGCATGGTGGGGGCCCCGGCCTTGTCCTTGAGCACGGTGCGGGCGATGCCGTACATCTCCTCGCGCACGCGCTTGAGTTCGCTTTCGGCACGCTGCTTGATGTCGGCGCGCGACAGCGATGACAGCAGCGCGAACTGCAGTTTCTTGTCGTAGACCTCGGCACCGACGCGGAAGTCGCCCTTGGCGTTCGGCACCAGCGTCTTGTCCAGCCATGCCTGGTGTTCGGCGACGGCCTTCTTCAGTCCCTCGATGGCCGCCTCGGCCTGCTGGCGATCCGTGTCGGAGAGTTCCTTCAGGTTCGGGGTGATGAACGTGTCGACGATGCTCAGGATGCCGGCATTCTGCTTGGCTACCGTTTCGGCGTGGACCTTGGGCACGCGGGCTGGATCCAGGTTCTCGCGTGCCTGCGCCAGCAGCGTGGGCAGCTTCTGCATGCGCGCGGTGGCGGACTTCAGGCGCTCGGGCAGCGGCGCGAATTCCCGCGCCATCAGGCCATACAGTGCGCTGCCGGCCAGGCCGCTGTAGACCTGCGGATCCCAGGCCCAGCTCTGCAGCGTCTCGGTGGTCCAGATGTCGTACTGCAACTGGTTGCGCAGGATCGCGGCATCCACCTGGTTCTCGCGCGACAACGCGGCGACATCCAGCGCGTCCAGCTCGGCGAGTATCTTCTTGCTGGCCTCCAGCCCCTTCTGCCGGCCGGCGGCGCTCAGGTCATCCAGTTCGCCGTCGTAGGCGTGCTCGCCGATCTGGGTGGCGCTGACCGGCGACAGCTGCAGCCATCCGGCCAGGGCACGCGTGGACAGGTCGGCGAACACGGCATCGGCCTTGGCGGTATCGGTGGTGGTCACGGGGGCACCCGGGTCGGTGGGGGCGGTCGGGGCCTCGGACTTCTGGCACGCGGCCAGGGTCGTGATCAGGGCGGCGGCGAGCAGGGTAGGGCGCATGGGGATCCTGTTGCAGTGCGGCGGTGAAGGAAGTGCCCAAGCATAGGTGCAAGCGCGCCCCGGCACATCTGCCATTCGATTACCCTGTTCCGATCGATCGGGAGGACGGGACATGAATCACCAGGGCAGCTGCCATTGTGGTGGCATCGCGTTTGAAGTGGAGGGGGACATCACAGAGGCGACGGACTGCAACTGTTCGCTGTGCCGTCGGCGCGGCGGGCTGCTGTGGTTCGCGCCACGCGAGTCGCTGGTGCTGAAGACGCCGGAATCCGGCCTGTCCACCTATACCTTCAACAAGCACCATATCCAGCACCGGTTCTGCGCGCAGTGCGGCGTCGCGGTGTTCGGCGAAGCGGCGCATCCGGTCACCGGGGCGCAGATGGTCGCCGTCAACGTGCGCTGCCTGCCCGATGTGGACCTGGCCAGCCTGAAGATCACCCCGTTCGACGGAGCGCGCCTGTGAGCGTGTGGCGTGTCGCCACGTGGCTGGTGCTGCTGGCAATCGGCGCGGGCATGTCGGCGCCGGTCAAGGCGGCGTGTCCGCCCGAAGGCACCGACAGCAGCTCGCTGCAGTTGTTGCGCGAGCAGAAGTTCGCGGTGCCGGACGACACCCGCGCCGCCCTCGCGATGGGGTTGCTGGACTGCCTGGCCAGCCCGGATCCGACCCTGCGCGATGGCGTGGCCTACGAAGGATTGTCCGCATGGCTGCGTGCCGGGCAGCTCGACGAGGAACAGCGGCGCGCGGTGCGTGATCGTCTCTACACGATGCTCGACGTGTCGGACGAAGGCGGTTTCGCATCGCCTTTCGCGGCGCTCGTGTTGTCGGAAGTGGCGCGCACCGACCGGCTGCAGCCCTGGATGTCGCCCGGCGAACGCGCGGACATGGTGAAGCGCGCCGTGGGGTATGTGGCGACCGTGCGCGACTACCGCGGTTTCGACAACGTGGAAGGATGGCGGCACGGCGTGGCCCATGGCGCGGACTGGCTGTTGCAGCTTGCGCTCAACGAGCAGGTGGATCGCAAGCAGCTGGACAGCATCCTGAGTGCGGTCGCGGTGCAGGCGGTGCCGGAAAGCGGGCACGCCTATGTCTTCGGCGAACCGGGCCGGCTGGCGCGCCCGGTGGTCTACACGGCCAAGCGCGGTCTGCTGACCGAGGTGGACTGGACGGTGTGGTTCTCGGCGCTGCCCTCGCGCCTGGGCGAGGCGAAGAACGCCTACGCGGACAGCGCCTGGCTGGCGCGCCGGCACGACCTGATGGCGTTCCTGATGAGCATCTACCTGGAGGCCGACCAGTCCAGCGATGCCAACATCCGCGCATTGAAGCCCGCCGTGGTGAACGCGCTCAAGGCGGTGCCGTGACGCGTCGGCGTGTGCCGGGTGTCAGCCCGACCTGCCGAGCAGCGCGTCGGGCAACGGTGGAAGCGGCGTGCGCTCGTCCTGCGCCTCGTGCTTCAGCCATTCGATGAAGGGGATGGCGGCCGGCTTCAATGGACGGTGCGCGGGATACACCACGTAGTACGCGAAGCGCGCCTTCAGCGCAGGGCCGGGAAGGCGGATGAGTTCGTACCGTTGCAGGTACGGTTGCGCCACCAGCTTGCGCGCGAGCGCCGCGCCCACGCCATACACCGCGGCGCGCATCGCATCGGTGCTGTCGCTGAAGCTGTGCATCTCGGGCAGGCGCAGGCCGCGTACGCCCGCCGCGCGGAACCAGTCGCGCCAGCCCTGCAACGCCAGGTCGGTTACCAGCGGCAGGCGTGCGATGTCGCGGGGTTCGCCGATGTCGTCCACGCCCGCCAGCGCCGGTGATGCGACCGGAAACAGTTCATCGTCCATCAGGTGGTGGGCATTGAGGCCCGGCCAATGGCCGGGCCCATGGCGGATGCCGATGTCGGGCCCGGCCTCATCGAAGCGCGTCAGCGCGATGCCCGTGTCCAGGCTGATGCGGATGTTGGGGTGCAGCGCGCAGAAACGCGGCAGGCGCGGCAGCAGCCAGCAGTAGGCCATCGAGTGCAGGGTTGTGATGCGCAGGCGCACGCTGCCCGCCACCTGGTGCAGGTTGGTGGCCACCGCTTCCAGGTCGGTCAGCGCGGCGGTGGCGGCATCGGCCAGCTGCCGGCCTTCGGCGGTCAGCTTGACGCCACGCGCATGGCGCTGGAACAGCGTCACCTGCAGCAGCGACTCCAGCCGGCGCACATGGTGGCTGACCGCACTGGCGGTGAGATGCAGCTCTTCCGCGGCATGGGCGAAGTTCTGGTGCCGCGCCGCGGCGGCGAACACGCCCAGGGCGGGCAACAGGGCAGGGCGCAGATTCATGCTGTCGGCTCCGGAGACACAAGCCAGATTTGTGGCTCGGCCCGATTGTATGCGCTTGTGGCCGGCAGGTTTGCGGGCAGAATCACGACAGACGCAAACGGAGCGGTGGCATGACGGTGCAGACTGGCAGCATGGTGGAACCCCTGCCGCAGGCAGCCCAACGCGACTGGCGCACGCCGCTGGAACTGCTGGCCCTGGGCGCGATCTGGGGGGGCTCGTTCCTGTTCATGCGGATCGCGGCCAATCCCTTCGGCCCCTTCGCGCTGGTCGAAGTGCGGCTTGCCCTCGGCGCTCTGGTGCTGCTGCCGTTCCTGTGGCGCGAGCGCGCGCATTTCCGCGCAGGCATGTGGCCGAAGCTGGCGATGATCGGCGCGATCAACTCGGCCATCCCGTTTTTGTTGTTCGCCTGGGCGGCGCAGCGTTCGCCGGCGGCCGTGGGCGCCATCTGCAATGCGATGACGGTGCTGTTCACCGCGCTGGTGGGGTTCCTGTTCTTCGGCCAGAAGATCGGGCTGCGCCGTTCGCTGGCGCTGCTGGTGGGCTTCGTCGGCGTCGTGGTGCTCGCCACCAGCAAGGCCGGTGGCCTGAGCGTGGGCGGTGCGGTGGTGGCCGGCTCGACGGCGGCACTGCTTTACGGCTTCGGCATCAACCTGGTGCGCAAGCATCTGGCGGGTATTCCTCCCGCTGCGGCCGCGGCCGCCACCCTGAGCTGCGCGGCGTTGCTGGTGCTGCCGTTCGCTGCCACGCATTGGCCCACCACCCCCATCGCTGCTGGCGCATGGGCCAGCGCGATCGCTATCGGCGTGCTCTGCACGGGCTATGCGTTCCTGCTGTATTACCGCCTGATCCAGCGTATCGGCCCGGCACGTGCGGCAACCGTGACCTATCTGGTGCCGCTGTTCGGCGCCGGCTTCGCCTGGCTGTTCCTGGGCGAGCCGGTCACGCCTGCGATGCTGGCGGCCGGTGGCTTGATCCTGGGTAGCGTGGCGGCGAGCCAGCGCGCATGAACCAGAAGCGTGTGGTGTTCGACTTCGAGATCGACTTCAGCAACGGCGGCGGCCTTCAAGGCCAGGATTTCCGCCTGGACATCGACGGCGACAGCATCGCCGACGACGCATTGGCGGATTACATCGTCCGTGACCTGCGCCTGCTGATGGTGGGCAGCGTGCGCATCCGCAACAAGCGCATCATCAAGGAAGCGCACAAGCGCACGGCCTAGGCGAATACGCCCTGTGCCAGCGCCGACGGTGCGTGCTGGCGCATCACATGGTCCACGGCCATCCGCAGCATCGCCGGCGAGATGTAGCGGTGATGGACGCCGTCGATCACCGCCATGTAGAACCGGCCGAAGGCATTGCGGCATTGCACGCGCGTGCCCAGCGTGATGTCCACGCTGTCCTCGTTGATCTGCACGCCGACGCAGGAACGGAATACCAGGTGGCGGTCGTCCGCGCCCAGCAACACCTGCGCACGCTTGCCGTCCGCGGCGACCTGCTGGCCCAGCACCGGGTAGCGGCCTGCGAACAGCTGCTCGCGCGATGGCGAGAGCAGCGAGGACACGGGGCAGCCCAGCGGCGACGTGCGCAGGCGCAGCGGCCGTACCAGCGCATTGCGCAGGCGCATCAGCTGGGTCACGCCGGCGGGGCGCTGGGTGAGGAATCCTTCCAGCACGTCGGCGAGCAATACGCCGGCCTGCGCATGCTTGCCGATGTCGCCGGGCAGCCGCAGGCGGAACGTGTCCTCGTGGTGGTGTCGCGGCAGGTGCTCACGCAGCAACGATCCGGCGGGCGGCGTGGACAGGGCTTCCACCGGCGGGCGATGACGCACCACGAATCCCAGGTTGCCGCACCACGTCGACAGCACGGCGCGGACGCGACCCGCGTGGCTACGCAGCGTGGCACACAGTCGCTGCTGCCAGCTGCCCGGCGGTGCGTGCAGCGACAGGCGCGTGGTCGGGATGGACGCGGCATCCAGCGGATGCCGGGACAGCCAGGCCTGCACGGTGTCGGGCAGAGTCTCGGTCAGCGTGGCGAGCGTGGCGTTGCCCGCCAGCACGTCGTCCCGCAGCGGCGCCTTCTCCAGGCCGCCGAGCTCATCGGTATGGCACGACAGCGCGAACAGCACCGGATGCCGGTTGCCCTCCTGCAGTGGCGCGAACTGATGCCACGTGCCGCCGCCGAAGCGCACGGTGAACAGGCAATCCGCCGGAAGATCCACGTGGTGCAGGGCGGCGATGAAGTGCGCGGGGTCCTGCGCGAGCTGCGCGTCCGACGCCGTGGAGAAACGCAGCCGTGCCCCCGCACTGCCGGTGACGGCGGTGAAGACGCGATGGCCGGCGTGCCGATGGAACGGGTGGCCGCCACTGCCCACCGCAAAGGTGTAGAGCGCGGAGCGTTCACCCTGTTCGAAGGCGGGCGACGCCACGCGTGCGGAGGGCTCGTCCAGTTCGTCCACGAAGCCCGGGTGCGCACGCTGCCGCAGGCTGGCCTCGGCGTGCAGATGGTCGCCCGCGCCATGGCCAAGTTGCGACAACAGGATCACTTCGACGGGAAGACCGCCGCAATACGAAGGAATGCGGGCGGTGGGAAATCCGGGGACGGCATCGGCAGGGTGGCTCATCGTGCGTTCCTGGCAGAGAGGCGGAAGTCAGCGGGGTTTGGCGGGGGCTGGCTTGCGCGCAGTGGTCGCCTGCTTGGCGCGTTGCCGCGACTCGCGTTTCAGCGGTCCCGCGGTGGGGCATACCTCGAAGGCAAAGCCGGTCAGCGTGTTGACCAGGTTGTCGGGCGTAAGCCGGTAATAGATGAACTGTCCGCGGCGTTCGCTGGCCACCAGGCCCGCGGCTTCAAGCACCGAGAGATGGCGGGAGATGGCCGGCGCGCTCATCGCGAAGCGCGCGCCGATCTCGCCGGCCGTCAGCTCCTGCGCGGACAGGTACGCCAGGATTTCACGACGCGGGCGCGAGGCGAGGGCGTCGAAGATGCGGTCGGTGGCCATAGGTACTTAGATAATTAACGTATTTGCTAAATATCAAGGCCACAGGCCGCGCTGTCAAGCATCGCCGCCGTGCGGCGATGCCGGTGTTCCCGTGGGTTCGCGCATCAGGGCGCGGGCGGCGTCCTGACGGGCAGGGGCACGTTGCACAGGTCGATATGCCCGGCGGGGCGGACATACCAGCCATCCCGCCGGTTGCGGCGCGCTTCGGTGGCGGCGGCGAACGTCTTCGAATCCGTACGCAACACCTGCAGGGGCGTGCGTTCGGCGGCGGGCACATCGCTGGCCAGCCGGATCGTGGTGATGGGCGTGCGCAGTTCCGGCTTCTCGTAGAAGCCCATCGGCTCGGGTCCGCGCGGAATCGCACTGAGCAGTTCCATGCCTTTCACCACGCGGCCCACCAGCGTGATGTTGCGGTCCAGCTGGCGAGGCGACTGCCCGGTGACGACATAGAGCTCGCTGCCGTTGCTGCTGTCGGGCGGACCACCGCGGCCGGCACCGAGTGCGCCATAGCAGTGCGCCAGCCATGCTTCGCCCGCTTTCGGATCACGCGCGGCGGGGAAACCGTCGACGAAGCCAACTTCCGGCGCCCATCCGTCAACATCGGGCAGGCGGGTGAAGTCCAGCCCGGCCGCCTTGCGGGCGAATTCCGCCGGCAGCGCCGTCTTCGCCGACCCCAGCGGCCTGGCCTTTGCCTTGTCTTCCGCATCGGCATCGCCGAACTGCACCACGAAGTTGTCCTGCGAACGGTAGATGCCCAGCCCGTTCCAGAAGCCCTCGCGCGCCAGCGTGCGGATGTTTGCCACGTGCGCCGGCGCGAAACCCGGCGCCAGTTCGATCACCACGCGCCCCGCGGGCAGGTCCATGTACAGCGTGTTGGCCGGGTCCAGCGTGCGCCAGTCGGCGGCCGGGGAAGCGTCCAGGATCTCCTTCGCGCTCAGGTACTTCGGCGGTTCGGCGGCCTGGGCATGGGTCAGGGCGAGGGTGCAGACGAGCAGCAGGGACGTCAGGCGCATGGTGGTTCCGGGGCGGGAGATGTCCCGATTGTAGGGATGGCGAGGGTGGGAGTGACTACTGGCACATTCGCTATATCAAACTTCGACATAGCATCGTCTCCAACCTAGCGGTCGTCCCGCACAAGGGGGAGCCATGAACGATTCCGATGCACAACTGAAGAAGTTCCAGAAGGAGCTCAGTGCCGGCACGGTCTCGCTGGCGTTGCTGGCGGTATTGGCGCGTGCGGGGGAGCCGCTCTACGGCTACCTGATCGCCAAGCAGCTGGAGCGCGTGGGCGAGGGCGTGCTGAGCGGCAAGCAGAGCGCGCTGTACCCGGTGCTGCGCAACCTGGAGGGCGGCGGACTGCTGGACAGTTTCGTCGAACCCTCGGTGGCGGGGCCGCCGCGACGCTACTACCGCATTACCGACGTGGGCCGGCAGACGCTGCAGTCCTGGATCGCCGCCTGGCGCGCCACCCGCGATTCCGTTGATTCCGTCCTCGAGGGGGTACCCGCATGAACACCACCACATCCACTGCCGGGCGACTGCCCACCACCATCCCCGAGTACCTGGACCAGCTGCGTGCGGCGCTCGCAGGGGCCGACAAGGCGATGGTCCAGGACGCGGTCTACGACGCGGAGGAATACCTGCGTTCTGAGCTTGCGGAGAATCCGGGCAAGTCCGAAGCCGAGGTGATCGCTTCCGTCGCCGGCAGCTATGGTGCGCCGGAGGAAGTGGCCGAGATCTACCGCGAGACCGAGGTCACCGTGACGCGCGCCCTGCGGCCGCCGGTGCCCCCCAAGCGCAAGTCGCTGCTCGGCAGGTTCTTCGGCGTCGCCGCCGATCCGCGTACCTACGGTGCGTTGTTCTACATGCTGCTGTCGCTGGCCACCGGCACGTTCTACTTCACCTGGGTCGTGACCGGCGCCAGCCTGTCGGTGGGTCTGCTGATCCTGATCATCGGCATTCCGTTGCTGCTGCTGTTCCTGATGTCGGTACGGCTGCTGTCGCTGGTCGAGGGGCGGGTGGTCGAAGTGCTGCTGGGTGAACGCATGCCGCGCCGTCCGCTCTACACCCAGCGCGACAAGCCGTGGATGACGCGATTGAAGGAACTGTTCACCGACGGCCGCACCTGGACGGCGATGCTGTACCTGCTGCTGATGCACCCGCTGGGCATCCTGTACTTCTCGGTGGCCATCACGTTGCTGGCCTTGTCGCTGGCATTGATCGCAGCGCCCGTGGCGTACTTCCTGCCGTTCGACTATGTCCTGAACTTCGGCGGCTGGAGCCTGGTCAACGAAGCGCCCTGGCTGCTGCCGCTGGCATCGGTGGCCGGCATCCTGCTGCTGTTCGCCACGCTGCACCTGGCGCGCCTGACCGGCCTTTTCCACGGTTGGCTGGCCAAGCACCTGCTGGTACGCAGCCCGGTGGTGTGATGCCGGATCGTGGATGGTGCCGGCATGTCGGCACCCGCCGCCCGCAAACGAAAAGGCCGCCTGTGAAGGCGGCATTTTTCACGACATCATCCGTGACAGCTTGGAGACCCACCGGTGCCGCCAAGCCGGCAACGCTTCCGAAATGCCGATTTCAGCCGGCGTATTTCGCGATGAAATCGCGCACCTGCGGATAGACCTTCTCGCGCCAGCGGCGGCCGCTGAAGATGCCGTAATGGCCGGCGCCTTCCACGGTGATGTGCTGGTGGTGTGCCTTCGGGATGCCGGTGCACAGGTCATGCGCGGCCGCGGTCTGGCCCAGCCCCGAGATGTCGTCCAGTTCGCCCTCGATGGACAGCAGCGCTGTCTTCCTGATGGCAGCGGGTTTCACCAGTTCGCCGTTGACCGTCCACTTGCCACGCGGCAGCAGGAACTCCTGGAAGACGGTGCGGATGGTGTCCAGGTAGTACTCCGCCGGCATGTCGAGCACGGCGTTGTACTCGTCGTAGAACTTGCGGTGCGACTCGGCGTCCTGCAGGTCGCCCTTCACCAGGTCGGCATAGAAGTCCCAGTGCGACATGAAGTGGCGGCTGGGGTTCATCGCGATGAAGCCGGCGTGCTGCAGGAAGCCCGGGTACACGCGGCGGCCTTCGCCCGGATACGGCTGCGGCACGGTGTGGATGACGTTGTTCTCGAACCACGACAGCGGATTGCGCGTGGCCAGGCTGTTCACTTCGGTCGGGCTGCGGCGCGCGTCGATCGGGCCGCCCATCATCACCAGCGAGCGGGGCGTCGCTTCGCCACGGGCCGCCATCAGCGACACCGCCGCCAGCACCGGCACCGTGGGCTGGCAGACGCTGATGACGTGGAGCTTTTCCGCGCCGATATGGCGGATGAACTCCTCCACGTACGCAATGTAGTCGTCCAGGCTGAAAGCGCCTTCCGAGCCCGGCACCATGCGGGCGTCCACCCAGTCGGTGACATAGACCTTGTGGTCGACCAGCAACGTGCGCACGGTGTCGCGAAGCAGGGTGGCATGGTGGCCGGAAAGCGGCGCCACCACCAGCACGGACGGATCGTCCTTGAGCGCCGCGATGCTGTCCGCGTCGTCGGTGTAGCGCTTGAAGCGCAGCAGGCGACAGAACGGCTTCTTGATGATTTCCTGTTCCACTACCGGCACGCTGCGGCCGTTGGTCTGTACCTCGTGGATCTCCCACGCGGGTTTTTCGTAATCCTTGCCGATGCGGTGGATCAGTTCGTTGCCCGCGGCGATGCGCTCGGCACCCGGCACATTCGACAGCCAGCTTGTCGGCGTGGAAAACATCCGTGCGTTGGCTTCGGCCATGTAGGCCAGCGGCGCCATCCAAGCGCGTCCGAGTTCGTGCAGTTGGTACAAGGTCATGGCCGGGCTGATCCCACTTTTGGTGCAGAGTGCTGCGCCGCAGCATACCGCAAAGGCACGTTGCCCGCGTGAGGCCTGTTCAGGTTGTCCGGCCGTCCTCCGGGATCAGTCGAATGACTCCAGGGCGGCCGTATCCCCTGCCAGGGCAGGCCCCAGCCAGCAATGGTTGCCTATCGCCTGCAAGCCGTGTGCCCGCCATTGGCGTCGGTACCATGCCGATGGACGCGACTGGAAACCGGCATGGTCTCCTTCGAATTCGTCCTCCCGGGCGAAGGTTTCCAGGAAGGCCACGCCCCCGCACAGTTCCACCAGCCCGGGCAATCCCCGGCGCAGTTCGCGGGTGGTGAGGTAATGCATGACGTCCGAGCAGACCAGCAGATCGACCGGCGCGCACGGGCGCAGGTACTGGAAATCCTCGAAACGCGCGAAGTGCAGGTTGCGCGTGCGGCCGAAGCGCCGGATCGCGTACTCGCTGCTGTCGAATCCCAGGTACTGCAGCTTCGGTCGAAGTTTCAGCAGCGGTGCGCGCCAGGCGCCTTCGCCGCAACCGATGTCCAGCACCGTGCGCACGGGGCGCTCCAGGTGGTATTCGGCGACGGATACGGCCAAGGCCACCTTGCGGGCCAATCGTGCTGCGCCACCGATGTCGCCGCGGCGATACCAGCGTTGGAAATAATCGGCGTCGTACTGTTTGGTCATTGGCGTGCTGGCGAAGGAGGGAAGGCGGGAAGTGCTCGGATCATGCAACGTCTCGTTCTCCACAAGCAGAGCGAGGTGCACGCGCATCCGTTGCGGCCATGATACGGGGCGGGTGAGTGGCGCGCCGGCGACGGGTATCCTGTACGCCTTCTTCCCCGCCGGAATGCCAGCATGGACAAAGCCAGCCTTTACCCCTGGGTCAAAACCTTCCATCTCGTCTTCGTCATCGCGTGGATGGCAACGGTCTTCTACCTGCCGCGCATCCTGGTGAACCTGGCCGAGACGAAGGGGCAGGCGGACGTGCAACTGCGGCTGCTGTTGATGGGACGCAAGCTCTATCGCTTCGGCCACAACATGTTCGGCATCGCGATGATCCTGGGCGTGGTGCTGTGGCTGTACTTCGGCATCGCCGGCGGCTGGCTGCATGCCAAGCTGACGCTGGTGGTGCTGATGCTGGTGCACTTCATCATCGCGGGACGCTGGCTGAAGGGGGCGGAGCAAGGCCGGTCGCTACCGACATCGTTCCGCCTGCGCCTGTTCAACGAGGCGCCGGTATTCCTGCTGATCGCGGTGGTGTGGCTGGTGCTGGCGAAGCCGTTCTGATTGTTTTTAGCCTAGGCGAACCCGCTCACTTCTTCTCGAAATCCACCGGCTTCGGCAACTCGACCGGTACGCCATTGGCGTCGCAGGTGCCCGCGCTGCACAGGCGTGCACGCAGTTTTGGCGTGGCCTGCACGATGACGTGGTAGAGGACGTTCTGCTCCAGTGTGCCGCGCAGGGCGTCGCTGCCGGGGCCGATGGCCCAGATGCCCACATCCTCGCCGCCGTGGGATTCCGACTTCAGCGGCACCAGGGCTTCCTGCAGGTAGTCCGGGTGTTCGGTGTCGACCTGGCCCAGGTCGGGGCGGCCTTTCGACGGTTCGACGCTGCTGGGGGAGTGTAGGAAGTGCTTCGGGCCCGCCGGCTGGCGGTTGCTGGCGCCGGTGTAGCCGGGCCCATTGGCATAGGTCAGCGTGGTGAACGTCAGCCCGGTCTGGTCGCGGGCGAGGTCGCCAGGCGTGTCGTCTTCGCCACCCTGGCCGCGCACCTTGCCCAGGATGGGATTGCCGCGCACGGGATAGCCGACGAAGTTGAGCGTGTGCGAGTGGTCGGCGGTCACCAGGATCAGGGTGTCGTCGCGCGAGGTGGATTCCGTCGCGGCACGCACCGCGTCCGACATCGCGACGGTTTCGTCGAGGGCGCGATAGGCGTTGCCGTAGTGGTTGGCGTGGTCGATACGCGCGCCTTCGACCAGCAGCACGAAGCCCTCCGGGTTGCGCGACAACCGGTCGATCGCCGCGCGCGTGAGGTCGGCCAGGGAAGGTTCACCGGCGTCGTCCTTGCGGCGATCGTGTTCGAACTGCATGTGGTCGTACTCGAACAGGCCCAGCAGTTGTGGCGCATCGGCGGCCGCTTTCAGCTGTCGCGTGTTCGTGACGTAGGCGCCTTGGGGGTGCGCCTGCTGCCATTCGGCGACCAGGTTGCGGCCGTCGAGGCGCTGGCCGACCTTGTCGTCTTCTTCCGGATCGCGCACGTCCACGGGCAGGAACTCGCCGCGACCGCCTCCCAGCGCCACCGTCGGGCCGTGCCCGAAGCGCGCGGATGCCAGCAGTTGCTGCGCGATGTCCCTGCAGCCGGCTTCGATGGCCTCGGCGGGCAGATCATTGTCGTTTTCCCAGTCGCGGTGCGACACGTGCGCATAGGTGGCCGCGGGCGTCGCATGCGTCAGGCGTGCGGTGGTGACGATGCCGGTGGCCAGGCCCGCACTGTCGGCCAGCATCAGCCAGCTGAGCAGGTCCTTGCTGCCGTCGGGCGTGCATTCGCCCTTGTGTCCCGCGGACACACCGATGGCGCCCATGTGGGTCTTCACGCCGGTGGCGATGGCGGTCATGGTGCCGGCCGAATCCGGTGTCTGCGAATCGGTGTTGTAGGTCTTGCTGAAGGCGGTGTGGGGGAACTCTTCCCAGGACAGCAGGTTTTCTTCGCCGGGATTGCCCTTGCGCTGGCCTTCGAGGATGCGTGCGGCGGCGACGGTGGTCAGGCTCATGCCGTCGCCGAGGAACACGATGACGTTCTTCGCGCGTCCCCGCATGGCGCCGTTGCCCGCGGCCTTGGCGGCACCGCTGCGGTACCACCACTGCGGCGTTTCGCCCCGGGGATGGTCCACCGCCGGCACATCGACGACGGTGCCTGTCGCGGCGGAAGAGGTGTGCGGGCTGCTGGCGCAACCGGCCAGGACAGTGATCAGGGTCAGGATGGCGGCGGGCAGGGCGGCGGAACGCAGGGACATGGGCGACGGATTCATTGCAGGCCCGTCATTATGCCGCCCGTGCAGTGTCCTGCTTATGACACCCGGCATTCCAGTCGCGCGGTCGCCTTGCCCGGCGCCTTGGGCTAAGGTGCCGGGTCCCCTGTTTGGCCTTTCCGCAGATGAAGCTGGTATCCGCCTGGTTGAAGATCCCGTTCTGGCAGCGCGTCGTCGCGGGCTTCGTGCTGGGCGCGTTGGCGGGCTGGGTGCTGGGGCCGGCAGCGGGAACCTGGCTGAAGCCGTTCGGCGACCTGTATGTCACGCTGATCAAGATGATCGCGGTGCCGCTGGTGTTCTTCGCCGTCATCAATGCGGTGTCCAGCCTGCATGGGCAGAAATCCGTGGCGGCGCTGGGCGGGCGCACCTTCCTGTGGTTCGCGATCACCGCAACCCTGGCCGTCTGCGTGGGCCTGGCGGTAGGCTGGGTGCTGCAGCCCGGGAAGGGCCTGACGGGTTTGATGATGGCGCCGGACTACCAGGTTCGCGAGGTGCCCAAACCGGTGCAGGTGCTGCTGGACATCGTGCCGGCCAATCCGTTCAAGGCGCTGACGGAGGGGAAGATCCTGCAGGTGATCTTCTTCGCGGGACTGCTTGGTTTCGCCCTGGTCAAGCTGGGCGAGCGCAGTGCCGGCCTGCGAAGGCTGGCCACCGAAGCCAGCGACACCATGGTGCAGGTCACGCGGTTCGTGCTCGAGATGACGCCGCTGGGCACGTTCGGATTGATCGGCGCGCTGGTGGGCACCTATGGTTTCGAGAAGCTGTTGCCGCTGGGCAGCTTCGTGGGTGCGCTCTACCTCGCCTGCGCGCTGCACATCGTGGTTGTCTACGGCAGCCTGCTGCTGGCGCATGGGCTTAACCCGTGGAAGTTCTTCCGTGGTGCCGCACCGGGCATGCAGATCGCGTTCGTCAGTTCGTCCAGCTTCGCCTCGATGCCGGCATCGATCCGCAGCGTCACGCACAACCTGGGCGTGGACAAGGACTACGCCGCGTTCGCGGTGCCGCTGGGTGCCAGCATCAAGATGGATGGCTGCGGCGCGATCTACCCCGCGCTGACATCGGTCTTCGTGGCGCAGTATTTCGGGCTGGACCTGTCGGTGAACCAGTACTTTGTCATCCTGCTGGCGTCGGTGCTGGGCAGCTTCGGCACCGCCGGTGTGCCGGGTACGGCGACGGTGATGGTGACGCTGGTGTTCAGCGCCGCCGGCCTGCCTTTGGAGGGCATCGGCCTGCTGGTGGCCATCGACCGCATCCTCGACATGATGCGCACGATGACCAATGTCACCGGCCAGATGCTGGTGCCGGTGCTGGTGGCGAAGGAAACCGGCCTTCTTGATCGGAAGGTGTACGAGGCCGCATCCACCAACGTGGGGCTGGACGAGAGCGAGCCCCGCGCCGGCTGAGCCGGGTGTCTCCCGTGGAAGCGACGTCAGTCGCGATCCACGCCGCTTGGTCTTCCCATCGCGACTGACGTCGCTCCCACCGGTCAGATGGTGTTTGCGGCCTTATCGCGCGATACCCACCACGCGAACACCGCGGCGGTGACGAACATCAGCAGGCTGTAGACCGCGGCGGGTACCGCGACGGTGGAATTCTTCAGCACGTTGAGCGCGATGAAGATCGCCAGCGTGCCGTTGTGGATGCCGATCTCCATGGCGATGGCGATGGCCTGCTTCTTCGGCAGCCGCAATGCCAGCGGCGCCACATAGCCCGCGCCCATGCTGATCAGGTTGAACAGCAGGCAGGCGATGCCGACGATCGCGAAATAGGTGGTCAGCGTCTTCCATTCCTGCGCCACGGCCGCGACCACCAGCAGCGCCAGCACCAGGACGGAGAGCAGGCGTATGGGTTTTTCGGCGCGCGCCGCGAAACCGGCGGCCTTGGCGCGCAGCAGCATGCCCAGCGCGACCGGCAGCAGGATGATCACCGCCACCTCGACGACCTTCTTCGTCGGCGGCGGCACGTACTGGCCGGCGCCAAGGAAGTACTCCAGCGACAGGTTGAGGATCACCGGCAGCGTCAGCAGGCAGAGCAGGCTGTTGATCGCGGTCAGGGTGATGTTCAACGCGACGTCGCCGCGCGCCAGGTGGCTGTAGATGTTGGCAGTGGCCCCGCCGGGCGAGGCGGCCAGCAGCATCAGGCCGACGGCCAGCTCGGCGGGCAGGCCGAAGACCAGCGCCAGGCCGAAGGCGGCCCACGGCAGCAGCAGGGTCTGCAGCGCCAGCCCGATCAGCACCGCGCGCGGATACCGCGCCACGCGGCGGAAGTCGTCCAGCGTCAGTCCCAGTCCCAGCCCCAGCATGATGATGCCCAGGGCCAGCGGCAGCAGAAGATTGGTCAACAAGGATGCCTGCATCGCGTACGACTCCCCTTTCGGCGCGAACACATGAAAGGCGGCCGCCGGCGGCCGCGTTGCGGAGCATGGCCGCATCCCCGCACGCGCGCAAGCTGGCGTACCCTGTCGCCCATCATCCCCGGAGGAGAGCTCCATGAGCGGCGAGCAACGCGAACTGACCTTCCGTTTCCTGGCCGAGCCCACCGACGTCAACTACGGCGGCAAGGTGCACGGCGGCGTCGTCATGAAGTGGATCGACCAGGTGGGATACGCCGCCGCGGTCGGCTGGAGCGGCTACTACAGCGTCACCGTGGCGGTCGGCGGCATCCGTTTCGTGTCGCCCATCCGCATCAGCGACCTGGTCACGGTGTCGACGAAGCTGGTCTACACCGGCACCAGCAGCATGCATTTCGCCGTGGGCGTACGTGCGCGCGATCCGATGGGGGGCGAGGAGCGCCTGTGCACGCATTGCATCATCGTGTTCGTCGCCATGGATGCCACCACGGGCAAGCCCATCGCCGTGCCGCCCTGGCAGCCGGAGTCGGAAGAGGACCACCACCTGGCCGAGTACGCATTGAAGGTGATGGCCCTCAGCAAGGGCATCGAGGAAACCATCAAGCACTACCGCGAGGCGGATGCGACGAAGGCCGCTGGATAGCGGCCTTCGGGAGCGGAACGTTTTGCCTGGCGAACCCCTTACATCGGGATGCGGCGCGCCTGCAGGTAACGGTTGGCCCAGTAGCCGGTGATCAGGCTGTCCACGCGCACGTCCTTGCCGCTGCTGGGTGAGTGCAGGAAGCGCCCTTCGCCCACGTAGATGCCGACATGGTTGACGCGCCCCTTCAGGCCGAAGAACACCAAGTCGCCCTGGCGCAGTTCGTCGCGGCTGCGGATCAGTTCGGCATCGGCCTTGGCGGCCATGTCGCGCGAGACGCGCGGCAGTTCGATGCCCAGCGTGGTGCGGAACACGTAGCCGACCAGCCCGCTGCAATCGAAGCCGCTGTCCGGCGAGGTGCCGCCCCAGCGGTACGGCGTGCCCATCAGGGCCAAGGCGCGCTGCAGCACGGACTGCACCTTGCCACCCTGCTGTTCCTGCGCCACGACGCCGCTCTTGCTCAGGTCGTAGGTGGCCAGCAGGCGGCTGATATCGCCGGCGACCATCGCGGAGCGGTCCACCAGCGGCAGGCTGTCGCTGGCGGCCAGGCGTGGAAGCAGGGCGGAAAGCGTGGCGGTGGCGGCTTCCGCCGCCTTGTCCTTGACGCTGCTGACGACGGATCGGCTGGCAGGGGCGGGCGTGGCGACCACGTCGGCCGACGCTGCGGCCGGTGCCTCTGCCGGCGGCTCGACCGGGGCGCTCTGCGCCCAGCAGGTCGCGCTCGCGAACCCGAGCGTCAGGCTGAGAAGAAGTGTGTTCAACCCCCGCAGTGGGCGGTGGGTGGCGGCTGGCAGGCCTGTTGGCAGGTCGTTGTCGGTCGTCACGCGCGGGAGGGGTCAACGGTTGGAAGGTCGATAATGCCCGCCGAAGCCAACCATTTGGTTCATAAATCGTTATTTATTCGTTAAATGTGAACGCCCGCCGTCACAGAGTTGACCGATTCCTAACGAAGGACGCGTTTGGCGCCCGTGTAGTGGTCCCGCCAGTAGGCCCCGTCCAGATGATCCAGGCGCACCGTGCCACCGGTGCTGGGGGCGTGAACGAACCGCCCTTCGCCTACATAGATGCCCACGTGGGTGACGTTGCCCTTGCTGCCGAAGAACACCAGGTCGGCCGGGGCCAGCCGCCGCGGGTCGATCCGTGGGCCCTGCACCTGCGACAGTTCCCGCGAGGTGCGGGGCAGGCGCAGGTCGAGCATCTCGCGGTACACATAGGTCACCAGCCCGCTGCAGTCGAACCCGGACTCGGGGGTATTGCCCCCGTAGCGGTAGGGCGTGCCCACCAGGCCGATGGCCCGCATCAGCACGGCGTTGGCGGCCACCGGGTCGGCGGCGTCCACGCGCGCCCATTCCCGGCCCTGCGCCGGCGGGGAGGCGGGCTTGCGGACGTGGTCGCCGCCCCCGCAGGCGGAGAGCAGCAGTGCAGCAGCGAGCAGCACGGCGCGCGGTGGCATTGGGATGGTCAAGCCGGGATAATGTCGGGCCTTCATTGCGGCGCATCTTCGCCGCATTCCCCGGCGGCCGACAAGCCGCTCCAACCTGCCCACCGGCAGGCCCCGCCTAGAGTCCCGCATGAAAATCGCAAAAGACAGCGTCGTCCGTTTCCATTACACCGTCTCCGAAGCGGGCCAGGAGCCCATCGAGACCTCGAAGGATCGTGAACCCCTGGCCATCCTGATCGGCCACGGCAACATCATCCCGGGGCTGGAGACCGCCATGCAGGACCGCGAAGCCGGCGACAGCTTCGGCGTGGACGTGGCGGCGGCGGATGCCTACGGCGAGCGTCGTGACGGCCTCAGCCAGCGCGTGCCCAAGAAGCACTTCGGCAACCAGCGCCTGGCGCCGGGCCAGCAGGTGGTGCTGCAGACCAACTTCGGTCCGCGCGCGGTCACCATCGAGAAGATCGGCATGAGCGTGGTCGACGTCGACCTCAACCATCCGATGGCCGGCAAGGACCTGCACTTCGACGTGGAGATCGTGGAAGTGCGCGAAGCCAGCGCCGAGGAACTCGAGCACGGCCACGTGCACGGCGACGGTGGCCATCACCACTGATCGTCGCGACACCGCGGATCATCATCGCGCATCAGGACGGCCCGCTTCGGCGGGCCGTTTCTTTTTGCGGGGACGCATGTCCATGGTCTAATCCCGGCGACACCACAGGGGAATCGAATGAGCACAGCGACCACGCTGCACCTGGCGCCCGTCGCGCCCGGCGACCGCATCCAGGCCATGGACGTACTGCGTGGTTTCGCACTGCTCGGCATCCTGCTGATGAACATCGAGGGCTTCGTCGGCCCACTGATGGCGTCGACGTCCGGCGTGAACCCGGCGCTGTCGGGCGCCGACCGCATCGCCGACCTGCTGGTCTACGTGCTGGTGCAGGGCAAGTTCTACACGCTGTTCTCGCTGCTGTTCGGCATGGGCTTCGCGGTGATGTCGCAGCGCGCCGAACAGGCCGGGCGTCCGTTCGCGGGTGTCTACTGGCGCCGGGGCCTGGTGCTGCTGGCCATCGGGCTGGTGCATGCCATCTTCATCTGGGCCGGCGACGTGCTGGTGATGTACGCGCTGTGCTCGTTCCTGCTGCTTGCGTTCCGCCCGCTGCCGCACCGCTGGTTCGTGGGCCTGGGGCTGGGTGCCTACGTGGTGCCGGTGGGTTTCATGTTCATGATGGGGGCGCTGGGCTCCCTGCTGGCCGGCACGGAAGGCTGGGACAAGACGATGGGCGAGATGGCCAGGCACATGCAGGCCCTGATCGAGGCCGAGCGCGTCGCCTACGGCAGCGGCACGTACGCGGAGGCCACCGTGCAACGGCTGAAGGACACGGCGCTGGCGCTGAGCAACATCACCATGTTCGGTTTCATCGTGTTCGGCATGTTCCTGCTGGGCGCCTGGTTCGTGCGCAGCGGTGCCATCGCGCGTCCCGCCGAATTCCCGCGCCTCTATCGCGGGCTGCGTTGGGTGGCGCTGCCGTTGGGTCTCTTGGCCATGCTGGGCTCGGTGGCGCTGGCGCCGACCATGGACATGGCGACCTTCAACCTGCGCCTGTCGAGTGCCTTCGCGCTGCAACTGCTCGCCAACCTGCTGATGTGCCTGGGTTACGTGGCATGGGTGATGCGCGCGCTGCAGTCGCCGATCTGGCAGCGTCCGCTGTCCTGGCTCGCGCCTGCGGGGCGGATGGCGTTGACCAACTACCTGCTGCAATCCTTGGTCTGCACGTGGGTGTTCTACGGTTACGGCCTGGGCTATTTCGAGCAGCTGCCGCGCGCCTGGCAGGTGCCTTTCGTGTTCGTGGTCTTCCTGCTGCAGGTCGTCGTCAGCCATGCCTGGCTGTCGCGCTTCCGCTTCGGCCCGATGGAGTGGCTGTGGCGCTCGCTGACTTATCTGAAACCCCAGCCCATGCGGCGGCAGTCCGCGTGATTGCGACTAGACTGTCGATGTGAATCCCCCCCACGACGACGTCCTGATCATCGGCGGCGGTGCCATCGGCCTGGCAACCGCGCTGGCGCTGCTGGAAAGCGGTCGCGGCGTGCGCGTGCTGGAAAGCGCGACCGTCGGCAGCGGTGCCTCGCATGGCAACTGCGGCACCATCACGCCCAGCCATGCGCCCCCGCTGGCCGCACCCGGGGTGGTGGCGCAAGCATTGCGCTGGATGTTCACCCCCGACGCGCCGCTCTACCTGAAACCCCGCGTGGATCCGGCCCTGTGGCGCTGGCTGCTGCATTTCGCCGCGCGCTGCAACGTGCGCGACTGGCGGCAGAGCACCGCGGCGCGGTCGGCGTTGCTGGTCGACGCGCGCGCGCGGCTGGCCGACTGGGTAGGGCGCCACGCATTGCAGTGCGAGTTCGCCGAGGAAGGACTCGACTATGTGTTCCGCGATCCGCGCCGGTTCGAGCACTACACGCGGGAGTGCGATGCGCTGCGCGCCTTCGGCATCGAGAGCCAGGTGTTCGACGGACACGCGTACGAGCGCGATGAGCCTGCGGTGCTGCCCGGCGTGGCGGGCGCCATCCGCTTCCCCGGCGACGCCCGCCTGCGGCCGGACCGTTATGTCGCGGAGCTGGCGCGCGTGGTGCGCGAGAAGGGTGGCGTGATCGAAGAGCAGTGCCGCGTGGACGGCCTGCATTCGCTGGCCGATGGCATCCGGCTGGACACCGCGAATGGCCCCCGCCATGGCCGCGATGCCTTGGTGGCACTGGGTGCATGGACGCCAGCTTTCGTGCGCAGGCTTGGACTGCGCGCGCCGATCCAGCCCGGCAAGGGTTATTCGATCACCTATTCGCGGCCGTCCCTGGTGCCGCGGCACCCGATGGTCCTGAAGGACCGGTCGGTCTGCGTGACCGTATGGGACAGCGGCTTCCGGCTGGGCAGCACCATGGAGTTCTCCGGCCAGGACAGCACGCTCAACGCCACCCGGCTGGCGGCGCTGGAGCGCGGCGCGCGCGAGTTCCTGCGCGAACCGGTGGGCCCGCACGTGCAGGAGCGCTGGTACGGCTGGCGCCCGATGACCTGGGACGACCTGCCGCTGCTCGGGCGTGCACCCGGCCATCGCCACGTCTGGCTGGCGGCCGGCCACGGCATGCTGGGCATCAGCATGAGCACGGCGACGGGCCAGCTGATGGCCGACCTGATGACCGGGCGCACGCCCGCGTTCGACCCCACGCCCTACCGACCGGAGCGGTTCGCATGAAAGCCCAGGAATTCGATCTGATCGTCATCGGCGGAGGCTCCGGCGGGCTGGCGGGCGCGTTCCGCGCCGCGTCGCATGGCGCGAAGGTCGCGCTGCTGGAGCCGAAGGAACTGGGCGGCACCTGCGTCAATGTCGGCTGCGTGCCGAAGAAGGCGATGTGGCTGGCGGCGGAACTGTCGCAGAAGCTGGCGCTGTCCGCGCAGTTGGGTTTCAACAGCGTGCCGCCTGCACTGGACTGGCGCGAATTCGTCGTGCACCGCCAGCGGTACATCGCCGGCATCCATGCCAGTTACATGCGCAGGCTGGATGAAAGCGGCGTGGTGCTGATGCCGTGCCATGGTCGGTTGCTGGACGCGCATACCGTGGTCAATGCCGACGGCGTCAGGTTGCAGGGGCGTCATATCCTGATCGCCACGGGCGGCCATCCGCACCGTCCCGATATCCCCGGCGCGGAACTGGGGCTGGTATCCGATGATTTCTTCAACCTGTGCTCGGCGCCCGCGCACGTGGCGATCGTCGGCGGTGGCTACATCGCCGTGGAACTGGCCGGCGTGCTGCAGGCGCTGGGCAGCCAGGTGGACGTGTACGTGCGCGGGCCGCGCCTGCTGGAAGGGTTCGACGCGCAGATCGCCGACGAGCTTGCCGATGGCATGCGCCAGCATGGCGTCCGCCTGCATTTCGGCCACTCGGTCGCAGCCCTCGAACGTGCGGCCGATGACGGCGTGGTCGTGCTGGCGGAAGACGGAACACGCAGCGATCGTTTCGATGCACTCATTTTCGCGACGGGCAGGCGGCCGAACACGGACCGCCTGGGGCTGGACGCTGCCGGCGTGGCGACGGATAAAAAGCGCTTCGTGCGCGTGGATGCCTACCAGGACACCGGCGTGCCGCACATCCATGCGGTCGGCGATGTCACCGGGCAGGCCGCGTTGACGCCGGTCGCCATCGCGGCCGCGCGTCGGCTGATGGATCGCGTGTTCGGCGCGTCGCCGGATGCGCGCCTGGATTACGAAGGCATCGCGACCGTGGTGTTCTCGCATCCGCCCGCCGGCAAGGTGGGCATGACCGAAGAAGAAGCCCGCCTACACCATGGTGATGCGGTCAGGGTGCTCACCACGCGCTTCAGGCCGATGCTGCACGCGCTGGCCGATTCACCACAACGCAGCCTGTTCAAGCTGGTCTGCGCGGGCAGCGACGACCGCGTCGTCGGCATCCATCTGCTGGGCGAGGGCGCGGACGAGATACTGCAGGGGTTCGCGGTGGCAATGAAGAAAGGCATCACCCTGGCCGACCTGCACGACACCGTGGCCATCCACCCGACCAGTGCCGAGGAAGTGGTGCTGATGCGGTAAGGAGGGCGGGATCACCCCGCGGCTACGGCAGCCAGTGAGCGGTGGCGGAGATGCGGCACGCCGGTGCCCGCCCTACAATGCCCGCATGGAAACCTTCACCCTGCACCGCGGCACCGTGCCGCTGTTCGTCAGCCTGCCGCACAACGGCACGCGGCTGCCCGACGAACTCGGTGCACGGATGACACCCGATGCGCGGCGCGTGCCCGATACCGACTGGCATGTCGACCGGCTGTACGCGTTTGCGCGCGAGATGGGCGCCTCGATCATCGTTCCCACGCATTCGCGCTACGTGGTGGACCTGAACCGCCCGGAAGACGATGTCTCGCTGTACCCGGGCCAGAACACCACCGGCCTGTGCCCCGTGGTGCAGTTCAGCGGACAGCCCGTGTACCTGCCAGGGCAGGAGCCCACGACCGCGGAGATCACCGCGCGCGTCGATCGCTACTGGCGCCCGTACCATCGTGCGCTGCAGGACGAGATCGCGCGCATCCACGCGGCGCACGGCCGCGTGGTGCTGTGGGAAGGCCATTCGATCCGCAGCGTGGTGCCATTCCTGTTCGAAGGCCGCCTGCCGGATTTCAACCTCGGTACCGCCGGCGGCGCGAGCTGCGGCCCGGCGCTGCAGCAGGCGCTGGAAGACGTGCTCGCCTCGCAGCGGGATTTCAGTTTCGTCGTGAACGGGCGCTTCCGGGGCGGGTACATCACGCGCCACTACAGCGACGTGCCGCGCGGCATCCAGACGGTGCAGCTGGAACTGGCCCAGCTGAACTACATGGACGAGGACAGCTTCGCCTACCTGCCAGAGCGTGCAGCGCCGACTCAGGCCTTGATCCGTCGCCTGCTGGAATGCGCCCTGCAATGATCCGCCAGCGATGACGGGCAACGACGCCGAGGACGAACTGGCGCAACCGCTGGACATCGCGCCGGCGGAAGCGCCGGAAAGCCCGGCCGCGCCTCCGGCGTTGAAAGCGGTTGCCCGTTCCGGGGTGCTGCTGGCGGCGCTGGGCGCCATCGCCTTCTCCGGCAAGGCCATCATCGTCAAGCTGGGTTATCGCTACGGCGCCGACGCGGTCACGCTGCTGGCGCTGCGCATGCTGGTGGCATTCCCGTTCTTCCTGCTGATGGGCCTGTGGGCCGCGCGCCGCGCCACGCCGCTGTCGCGGGCCGATCTCGGCAGGATCGGATTGCTGGGTTTCCTGGGCTACTACCTGGCCAGTTTCCTGGACTTCGCCGGCCTGGCCTACATCACGGCCACGCTGGAGCGCCTGATCCTGTACCTGACGCCCACCCTGGTGGCACTGATCGGCTGGGTGGCGTTGGGCAAGCGCGTTTCGCGGCGACAGCTGGTCGCGCTGCTGGTGAGTTACGCCGGCGTGGCGCTCGCCTTCGGACACGACCTGACCTTGGGTGGCAGCAACATCGCGCTGGGCAGTGCGCTGGTGTTCGGCAGTGCGCTGGCCTATGCGCTGTATCTGCTGGGCAGTGGCGAACTGGTCAGTCGTGTCGGTGCCGTGCGTCTTACCGCCTACGCAAGCAGCGTCGCCAGCATGCTCTGCCTGCTGCAGTTCATCTTGCTGCGACCGATGGAAGCACTGGTGTTGCCGTGGGAGTTGTACGCGCTTTCGCTGGTGAACGGCACGCTCTGCACGGTGCTGCCGGTGTTGGCCGTGATGATGGCGGTGGCGCGCATCGGGTCGGCGCTGGCGGCGCAGGTCGGCATGGTGGGCCCGGTATCGACCATCCTGCTGAGCCTGCTGCTGCTTGATGAGCCGATGGGACCATGGCAGGTGGCGGGTACGGTGCTGGTGATGGCCGGCGTCTTCGTGGTGTCGCGCACGGGCGCGAAGGTCTGATGCGCGTGCCGACTCAGACCGAATGGCTGGCATCGACCAGCCACGCCACCACCTCTTGCAATGCGTCACCGCGCGAACTTCCCCGGCCGCGCGCGGATTCATAGATGCGGCGCTGCCGGTGCGCGCTGCTGCCGTCCTCCAGGATCGTCCACAAATGCTGGATCTGCGCATGGCAGCCCAGCGCCTGCACGTCCTCGTGCAGTCGTTCCATTATCTGCTGTAACAACGCGCGCACTGGCACCAGCGCGCCGCCATCGACATCCATCAGGCCGGCATCGAAACCGTAGCGCTGCGCGCGCCAGAGGTTCTCGTCGATCACCGCCTGGTCGCCGGCCGCCAGCGTCGCGTGGCGCCGCGGATGGCGTTCCAGGTGACGGACCAGGCAACGGAACAACTGCGCGATCGCCAGCGCATCGCGCATGTCGGTGCAGGCATCGGTGACGCGCAACTCCAGCGTCGGGAACGCCAGCGACGGCCGCAGTGCCCACCACAGGAAACTGGCGTCCTTGATGGCGCCTGCGGAGGTGAGCCGCTGCACGTAGGCCTCGTATTCGTCCTGGCCCGAAAAGAGCGGCGGCAGTCCCGTGCGGGGAATCTCCCGATAGGCCGTGTGGCGGTACCCCATCAGCCCCGTGTCGTGGCAGAGCCAGAACGGCGACGACGTACTGAAGGCCAGCAGCAGGGGAAGGTAAGGCTGCAGCCGTCGCATCAGGTCGATGCGGTTGGCGGGATCGGCCGGCTGCACATGCACGTGCATGCCGCACACCATGTTGCGGTGGCCGAGCATCTGCAGCTCGTCCATCACGGCGTCGTAGTGGGGTTTGTCGGTGCTGCGCTGGCCACGCCACTGGGCAAGTGGATGCGTGCCGGCGGCGAGGATCGCCAGTCCGTGCTCGGTCGCGATGCGGGCCACGCCGTGCCGCATCGCTTCAAGATCGGCCTGCGCCTCCGCCGGATCGCCGTGCACGCCGGTCTGCACTTCCACCTGCGTCTGCAGCATTTCGCCGCCGAAGCGTTCGCCCAGCGTGCGCCGGCACGCGTCGAAGAAACGGCGCGGCATGTGCCGCAGCCGCCGTCCGTTGCGGCGTACCAGGAAGTATTCCTCCTCGATGCCGAACGTGTAGGGATGCCGTGTTTGTTCCATTCACCGGTTATCGCATCGGGGCGGTGAACGTGGCGTTCAGTCGCGGCAGGTCGTGTGCGACGCTGCCGCTTTCGCTGTCCGGACTTCCAGGGCGGCCATCCCGCCGGCGCCGGGCAAGGCGTTGCCGGTCAGACCTCGAGGGAAGCCATGTCGCCCTTCATCTCCAGCCACTGCTTCCGGTCGCCCGCGCGCTTCTTGGCCAACAGCATGTCCATCAGTGAACGCGTCTGCAGTTCGTCGTCGACGGTCAGCTGCACGAGACGGCGCGTATCGGGGTGGATGGTGGATTCGCGCAGCTGGGACGGGTTCATTTCGCCCAGGCCCTTGAAGCGGGTGACGTTGATGGCGCCGCGGATCTTCTCGCGCTCGATCTTGTCCAGCAGCAGGCGCTTTTCTTCCTCATCCAGGGCATAGAACACCTGCTTGCCCACGTCCACGCGGAACAGCGGCGGCATCGCGACGAACACATGGCCCGCCTGCACCAGCGCCGGGAAGTGGCGCAGGAACAGCGCGGTCAGCAGCGTGGCGATGTGCAGGCCGTCGGAGTCCGCGTCCGCCAGGATCACCACCTTGCCGTAACGCAGGCCGGAGATGTCGTCCTTGCCGGGATCGCAGCCGATGGCGATGGCCAGGTTGTGCACTTCGTCGGAGGCCAGCACGGACGTGCTGGCGACCTCCCAGGTGTTCAGGATCTTGCCGCGCAACGGCAGGATGGCCTGGAAATCCTTGTCGCGCGCCTGCTTGGCGCTGCCGCCCGCCGAATCGCCTTCCACCAGGAACAATTCGGTGCGCGAAAGATCCTGGCTGATGCAGTCGGCCAGCTTGCCGGGCAGTGCGGGGCCCTGGGTGACCTTCTTGCGGACGATCTGCTTTTCGGTCTTCAGGCGCGCGCTGGCACGCTCGATGGCGATCTGCGCGATACGTTCGCCCATGTCCACGTGCTGGTTCAGCCACAGGCTGAACGCATCGTGCGCGGCGCCTTCGATGAAACCGGCGGCCTGGCGCGAGGACAGGCGCTCCTTGGTCTGGCCGCTGAACTGCGGATCGGTCATCTTCAGCGACAGCACGAACGCGACGCGGTCCCACACGTCTTCCGGCGCCAGCTTCACGCCACGGGGCAGCAGGTTGCGGAAGTCGCAGAACTCGCGCAGCGCATCGGTCAGGCCGCTGCGCAGGCCGTTGACGTGCGTGCCATGTTGCGCGGTGGGGATCAGGTTGACGTAGCTCTCCTGCACCAGCTCGCCTTCGGGCACCCAGGCCACGGCCCAGTCGACGATCTCGCCGTCCTTCTTCAACTGGCCGACGAAGAGGTCCGGTGGCAGCAGTTCGCGCCCGGCCATCTCGCCCTTCAGGTAGTCCCGCAGGCCATCCTCGTAGTGCCAGTTGTCACGCTCGCCGCTGGCTTCGTCGAACAGGGTGACATTCAGGCCGGGGCAGAGCACCGCCTTGGCACGCAGGAGGTGCTTGAGCGCGCGCACGTTGAACTTGGGCGTGTCGAAATACTTGGGGTCGGCCCAGAAGCGCACGCGGGTGCCGGTGTTCTTCTTGCCCACGCTGCCGACGACTTCCAGCGGCGTGGCGCGGTCGCCGTTGCGGAAGGTGATGCGGTGCTCGCTGCCGTCGCGCTTGATGTGCACTTCCACCAGGGTGGACAACGCATTGACCACGCTGACGCCGACGCCGTGCAGGCCGCCGGAGAAGGTGTAGTTCTTGTTGCTGAACTTGCCGCCTGCATGCAGGCGCGTGAGGATCAGCTCGACGCCCGGGATCTTTTCTTCGGGGTGGATGTCCACCGGCATGCCGCGGCCATCGTCGCTGACTTCGCAGCTGCCGTCCTTGAACAGCGTGACCTCGATGCTGCCGGCATGGCCGGCGAGCGCTTCGTCCACCGCGTTGTCGATGACTTCCTGCGCCAGATGGTTGGGGCGCGAGGTGTCGGTATACATGCCCGGACGGCGCTTGACCGGGTCAAGGCCGGAGAGGACTTCGATGTCGGCGGCGTTGTAGCGACTGCTCATGAGATGCGGGTGTCTTCCGGGAATGGGGTTACGGCTGCGGCGCGGACTTCAGGGGCGCGCCGGTGTAGGGACTGTAGAGGTAATCGCCGGGGAACACGTCGCCGTTCGCCGGGTCCTGCTGCGGCGCCAGCAGGCTGCCCAGCGGCAGGCGGAACGCATGGGTGTTGCGGTTGGTGATGACCTTCATCCACCCGCTGCCCAGCGGGTCGAATAACGGCTTGCCTTTCGCGTCGCGATCCTTGAAGACGGCGAAGTGCATGTTGGTGCCCATCGGACCGATCATGTTGGCCAGGATCGGCTTCATCACCGCCAGCATGGTGCGGAGCTGTGCGGGAATCTGTTCGTCGCGCAGTGCCTTGTGCGCCTTGCCGCTGGTGTCCACCAGTTGCAGGCCGGCCAGCGCTTCCTCCGCGTCCAGGAAACGGTCCACCCCCACCAGCCCCATCTTCCCCTGCACCACGGCCACCATCACGTAGCCGTCGAAGGCCTTCAGGAATTCCGCCTTGCTGGACGCCGGCAGGCCGGAGGAGTTGGCGGCCGCGTCCCAGTACACCGACGGCAGCCACCACACCAGCTCCAGGCCATCGTCTTCCGAGGACATCCGCTGGGTGTCCTGCGCCAGCGCTTCCAGCTTGATCTGTGCCGGTGTCAGCGGCTGCCGTTGTGCGGAGGCGGCGAAGGGCAGGGTGGTCGTCAGCAACAGCAACAGGCAGGCGAGGCGGCGATTCGGCATGGACGGACGGTTTCCGGTGCGGGGGGCGGGTCAGCCGCAGGAGTTTGCCGGGTGGGCGGGTTTTTTGCACGTTCAGCCCACACCCACTAGTGTGCGGGCGCCTGCTTGGATTCGGCCTCCGCCGCCTCCATATGGCCTGTGTCGCACCCCGGAGAAACCCTCATGAAACCGCGCCATCTTCTGCTGTTCACCGCCGCCGTCGCCCTGTCCGTGGCCGCCGTGGGCGCGCTTGCACAGTCGCGCGCCGGCAACGACGCCGACAAGCGCAGCCAGGACCAATCCCAGTCCACCGATCCGTCCGACCCCGATCGCAAGGCGCAACGCCGCGCCGCGAACGAGGCCGCCGCCAAGCGGGCCAAGGCCGAACAGGGCCAGGGCGGCAAGTCGGGCAAGGAAGACGAGGAAGAAGAGCGCAAGCCCTGATCCTTCGCATGCCTTGTCGCACAAGGCTTTCCGCCACTCGCGCAATGCGCCGGCGCCCCGCTTCCGCGGGGCGTCGCGCTTTTAGAACCCAGGCGTTGCCTGTAGACTATGGCTTTCCGGAGCCCCGCCCATGACTCCCCTGATTTTCGTTACCGGCGGCGTTGTGTCCTCGCTAGGCAAGGGCATCGCCGCCGCTTCGCTTGCGTCCATCCTTGAAGCGCGTGGCCTGACGGTCACGATGATGAAGCTGGACCCCTACATCAACGTCGACCCGGGCACCATGAGCCCGTTCCAGCACGGTGAGGTGTACGTCACCGACGACGGCGCCGAAACCGACCTGGACCTGGGCCATTACGAGCGCTTCGTGCGCACGCGCCTGAGCCGCAAGAATTCCATCACCACCGGCCGGATCTACGAGAACGTGATCCGCAAGGAGCGCCGCGGCGACTACTTGGGCGCCACGGTGCAGGTGATTCCGCACATCACCGACGAGATCCGCCGCTGCATCGACGAGGCCACCGAAGGCTTCGACGTGGCGCTGGTGGAGATCGGCGGCACCGTGGGCGACATCGAGTCGCTGCCGTTCCTGGAGGCGATCCGCCAGATCCGCACCGAACGCGGTCCGGAGAAGGCGCTGTTCATGCATCTCACGCTGGTGCCGTACGTGGCCGCCGCGGGTGAGCTGAAGACCAAGCCTACCCAGCACTCGGTCAAGGAGCTGCGCTCCATCGGCATCCAGCCGGACGTGCTGCTGTGCCGGTCGGAGCAGGTCATCCCCGATTCCGAGCGCCGCAAGATCTCGTTGTTCACCAACGTGCCCGAGCGCGCCGTCATCAGCGTTCCCGACGTGGACGTGCTGTACAAGATCCCGATGGGCCTGCATGCGCAGGGCCTGGACGAGATCGCCATGCGCCAGCTGCGCCTGGACAATGCCAAGCCGGCCGACCTGTCCGAGTGGGAAGCGGCGGTGGACGCCACCCTCAACCCGCTGGACGAAGTGACCATCGCCGTCGTCGGCAAGTACGTCGACCACCAGGACGCCTACAAGTCCGTGGGCGAGGCACTCAAGCACGGTGGCCTGCGCCAGCGCACCAAGGTCAACCTGAAGTGGATCGAAGCCCAGGAACTCGAGAACAGCGACATGTCGCTGCTCGGTGGCGTCGACGGCATCCTCGTGCCGGGTGGGTTCGGTGACCGGGGCTTCGAGGGCAAGGTGCTGACCTCGCATTACGCGCGCGACCACAAGGTGCCGTACTTCGGCATCTGCTACGGCATGCAGGCCGCGGTCGTGGATTACGCGCGCCATGTCGCCCAGCTGGAAGGCGCCAACAGCACCGAGAACGACAAGCAGTCGCCGCATCCGGTGATCGGCCTGATCACCGAATGGCGCACGGCCACCGGTGATGTCGAGAAGCGCGACGAGCGCTCCGACCTGGGCGGCACCATGCGCCTGGGCCTGCAGGAAGCCCGCCTCAAGCCCGGCACGCTGGCACGGGACCTGTATGGCAAGGACGTGGTCGCCGAGCGCCACCGGCACCGTTACGAGTTCAACAACCGCTACCGTACGCAGCTCGAGGACGCCGGCCTGGTGATTTCCGCCAAGTCGATGGACGACCTGCTGGTGGAAATGATCGAACTGCCGCGCACGGTGCATCCGTGGTTCCTGGCCTGCCAGGCGCATCCGGAATTCCTGTCCACGCCGCGCGACGGCCATCCGCTGTTCGTCGGCTTCATCCGCGCTGCGCGCGAGAAGAAGGCGGGCGGCAAGTTGTTGAAGGAAGCGCGGGCTTGAATGTTGTTTCCTTCTCCCTCCAGGGAGAAGGTGCCGGGAAGGGGCGGATGAGGGTAGGGCGGAGTCCACTGTGCTCCCGCCATCCGGATTCCGCCGTACCCTCACCCCAACCCCTCTCCCGGGGGAGAGGGGCTCAAACGAGAGGTGTTTGAATGAAGCTTTGTGGATTCGACGTCGGCCTTGACCAGCCTTTGTTCCTGATCGCGGGCCCCTGCGTCATCGAGTCGATGCAGTTGCAGATCGACGTGGCCGGTCGCCTGAAGGAAATCACCGGCAAGCTGGGGATGAACTTTATCTTCAAGTCCAGCTTCGACAAGGCCAACCGTACCTCCGGCACCAGCTTCCGTGGTCCCGGCATGGAGGAAGGGCTGAAGGTGCTGGATGCGGTGAAGAAGCAGGTGGGTGTGCCTGTACTGACCGATGTGCACGAGTACACGCCGATGGACGAAGTCGCGGCGGTCGTCGATGTGCTGCAGACCCCGGCCTTCCTCGTGCGCCAGACCGACTTCATCAGGAAGGTCTGCTCGGCCGGCAGGCCGGTCAACATCAAGAAGGGGCAGTTCCTGTCGCCCTGGGACATGAAGCCCGTCGTCGAAAAGGCCAAGTCCACCGGCAACCAGGACATCATGGTCTGCGAGCGTGGCGCGTCCTTCGGCTACAACAACCTGGTCAGCGACATGCGCTCGCTGAGCGTGATGCGCGATACCGGATGCCCGGTGGTGTTCGATGCGACCCATTCGGTGCAGCTGCCGGGCGGGCAGGGCACCAGTTCCGGTGGCCAGCGCGAGTTCGTGCCGGTGCTGGCGCGTGCGGCGGTTGCCGTGGGCGTGGCCGGCCTGTTCGCCGAAACGCACCCGGACCCGGCCAAGGCCCTGTCCGATGGGCCGAATGCCTGGCCGCTGGACAAGATGGAAGCGCTGCTGGAGACGCTGCTGGCGCTGGATGGCATCACCAAGAAGAACGGTTTCCTCGAATCCACTCTCTGAGCTGAGCACACGACACGATGACCCAGATCGCCAAGATCCACGCCCGCGAAATCCTCGATTCCCGCGGCAACCCCACCCTCGAAGCCGAGGTCACGCTGGAAGACGGTTCCTTTGGTCGCGCCATGGTGCCGTCCGGCGCCTCGACCGGCACCAAGGAAGCCGTCGAGCTGCGTGACGGCGACAAGACCCGTTACCTGGGCAAGGGCGTGCGTAACGCGGTGGAGAACGTCAACACCACCATCGCGACCGCGCTGAAGGGCTTCGATGCCGCCGACCAGGAAGGGCTGGACCGCCGCCTGATCGATCTGGACGGTACCGAGAACAAGGGTCGCCTGGGCGCCAACGCGCTGCTCGGCGTGTCGCTGGCCAACGCCCACGCGGTGGCGGCATCTAAGAAGATCCCGCTGTGGCAGCACCTGGCCAACGGCGAAGTGACGCTGCCGGTGCCGATGATGAACATCATCAACGGCGGCGCGCACGCGGACAACAACGTGGACTTCCAGGAGTTCATGGTGCTGCCGGTCGGTTTCGATTCGTTCGCCGAATCGCTGCGTGCCGGTACCGAGATCTTCCACTCGCTGAAGTCGGTGCTGAAGGGCCATGGCCTGAGTACGGCGGTCGGTGACGAGGGCGGCTTCGCGCCCGACTTCCGCAGCAACGTGGAAGCGCTGGACACCATCCTCGAGGCAATCGGCAAGGCCGGTTACACCGCCGGCGAAGACGTGCAGCTGGGCCTGGACGTGGCTTCCAGCGAATTCTTCGACAACGGCAAGTACCACCTGGTGGGCGAAAACAAGCGCCTGACCAGCGAGCAGTTTGTCGATTTCCTGGCCGACTGGGCCGCGCAGTACCCGATCATCACCATCGAGGACGGCCTGGCCGAAGACGACTGGGCGGGCTGGAAGCTGCTGACCGACCGCATCGGCAAGAAAGTGCAGCTGGTCGGCGACGACCTGTTCGTCACCAACCCGAAGATCTTCAAGGAAGGCATCGAGTCCGGCACCGCCAACGCGATCCTGATCAAGGTCAACCAGATCGGCACGCTGACCGAAACGCTGGAAGCGATCTCGATGGCGCACCACGCCAACTATGCGGCGGTCGTGTCCCACCGCTCCGGCGAAACCGAGGACACCACCATCGCCGACATCGCGGTGGCGACCACGGCGACCCAGATCAAGACCGGCTCGCTGTGCCGCAGCGACCGCGTGGCCAAGTACAACCAGCTGCTGCGCATCGAAGAAGCCCTGGGCAGCAAGGCACGCTACGCCGGCCGCAACGCCTTCGTGTCGCTGAAGAAGTAATCCATGCGGAAGGCGCCCTGGCTGCTGCTGGTGCTTGTACTGCTGCTGGGATGGCTGCAGTACAAGTTCTGGTTCGGCGTGGGCAGTTCCGGCCAGGTCGTCGCGCTGGAGCAGCAGGTCGAAGCGCAGAAGCGCGAGAACGCGGGCCTGCAGGAGCGCAACGACGCGCTCGCCGCCGAAGTCGAGGACCTCAAGTCCGGTGAGTCGGCGGTGGAGGAGCGCGCGCGCAGCGAGCTGGGCATGATCAAGCCGGGCGAGAAGTTCTATCGCGTGGTGGAGCCCGTCGCGCCGGCGCCGGCTGCCGTGGACGAGGACGGCGGCGATGGCGAAGCCGCGGAGCCGGCCCCCTGATGGCACGCGTCTGGGCCGTGGTGCCCGCTGCCGGGCGTGGTACACGATTCGGTGGTGATCTGCCGAAGCAGTATCTCGTCGTCGACGGCGCTCCGCTGATCGCGTATGCGCTGACGGCACTGTTCGCCCACGATGCGGTGGAAGGTGCCGTGGTTCCGGTCTCCGAAAACGATCCCGACTGGCCGGGCTGGACGGAATTCGCCGGCAAGGCCGTGCAGTCCTGCATCGGCGGCGCCACCCGCGCCGCCTCGGTGCTCGCGGGCCTGCAGGCGCTGCCAGGCAGCGTGCGTGCGGACGATTTCGTCCTGGTGCACGACGCCGCGCGGCCCAATCTGTCGCTCACCGATCTCTCGCACCTGATGGAGCGGGGCCGCAACGATCCGGTGGGGGCGATCCTTGCCGCGCCGGTCCGCGACACGCTGAAGCGGGCGGGAGACGATGGCGGCATCGATGCCACCGAGCCGCGCGAGCGCCTGTGGCGCGCGTTCACGCCGCAGCTGTTCCGTCGCATGCAGCTGACCCGTGCGCTGGAAAGCGCGCTGGCCGATGGCGTCGAGGTTACCGACGAGGCCATGGCGATGGAGCGACTGGGGCTGCGTCCGCTGCTGGTGGAAGGCTCGGAGAGCAATTTCAAGATCACCACGCCGGCGGATCTGGCGCGGTTCGCGTTCGAGCTGGCACAGCGCAGCCGCTGAGTGCCACAAGGGAAACACATGCAGACCTCCTTGAATATCCGCATCGGCCACGGTTTCGACGTGCATGCCTTCGGCGAAGGCGACCACGTGATGCTGGGGGGTGTGCGGGTGCCCCATGATCGCGGCGTGCTGGCACACAGCGATGGCGACGTGGTGCTGCACGCGCTGTGCGACGCCATGCTGGGCGCATTGGCGCTGGGCGACATCGGTAGGCATTTCCCGCCCTCCGATCCGCAATGGAAGGGCGCGGACAGCCGGGCGTTCCTCAGGCACTGCCACGCACTGATCGCAGCGCTGGGATGGCAGGTGGGCAACGCCGATGTCACCGTCATCTGCGAACGCCCGAAAGTGGGTCCGCATGCGGACGCAATGCGCGGATGCGTTGCCACGGATCTGGGCATTCCACTCGATCGCATCAGCATCAAGGCCACCACCACCGAGAAGCTGGGCTTCACCGGTCGCGCGGAAGGCATCGCCGCGCAGGCCGTCGTGCTGCTGGTGAAGGCGTGAGCGACGGCCTTCCGCGTGCCTTCGGCGCGCCGGCGCTGTCGGCTCGCATCCGCAGCATGCCGGAGGACTTCTTCGTCGAAGAGGTCGCGGGCTTCGAACCGAGCGGCGAAGGCGAGCACCTGCTCCTTACCGTTGAGAAGCGCGGGTTGAATACCTCCTTCGTCGCCAAACGGTTGGCGGAGTGGGCCGGGATTCCGGAGATGGGCGTGGGCTACGCAGGCATGAAGGATCGCCATGCGGTGACACGCCAGCGTTTCACCGTGCACCTGCCCAAGCGCGTGGCGCCCGCGCTGGACACGCTGCCATCGGATGGCCTGCGCGTGCTGGAATCGACCTGGCACAACCGCAAGCTGCCGCGCGGCGCGCTGGCGGGCAACCGCTTCGTGCTGGTGCTGCGTGACGTGCAGGGCGACGTGGCTGCTATCGATGAGCGTCTGCAGCAGGTCGCCGCACACGGATTGCCGAACTGGTTCGGCGAACAACGCTTCGGTCGCGATGGCGGCAACGTGGCGTCGGCACTGGCGATGTTCGCCGGCAGGCGCATGCGGCGCGAGCAGCGCTCGTTGCTGATTTCGGCGGCGCGCTCCGAGTTGTTCAATCGCGTGCTGGCGGCGCGCCTGGCCGATGCCAGCTGGAACCGTGGGCTGGAAGGCGAAGTGTGGATGCTGGCCGGCAGCCGCAGCGTGTTCGGCCCCGAGCCGTGGAGCGATGCGCTGGCGCAGCGACTGGCCGCGTTCGACATCCATCCCAGCGGACCGCTCTGGGGCGCGGGCGAGCTGCGCAGCCAGTCCCGGTCCGCGGAGGTCGAGGTGGCGGCGTTGCAGGCCGACGACGCACGTGCGCTTTGCGCGGGCCTGGAGAAGGAGGGCCTGCGGCAGGAGCGCCGTGCCCTGCGGCTTCGTCCGGAAGGCCTGTCGTGGCGATGGCTCCAGCCCGGTTGCCTGCAACTTGAATTCGCCCTGCCGCCCGGCAGCTACGCCACCGCCGTGCTGCACGAACTGGGTGATGTGGCGGATCGTCCGGCCCCGGAAGACCGTTCGTCGGAAAGCACCTGACGGCACTGGAAGGCCATGACGGCCGGCGTATAAGCGGAGGTGAGCGCCAGTGTTGGCCGGGAGAGGGCGGCACTGGCACGCAGGATTTCAACCCGACCACGCTGGAGGGCTCGCCATGAAAGTCCCGTTCCGCCTCACGCTTGTTGCATTCGCCGCGACGCTGCTGTGTGCCTGCGCCGGCACCCATGAACTGACCTCCACCCAGCCTGCCGTGCAGAAGGAAATGACGCCCGAGCAGGAGTACATGGCCTATGTCGAGCGCATCGCCCGGCGCCGGGGCATCGACGTGACGTGGGTGAATCCGCCGAACCTGCCGGCCAAGGCGTCCAAGTAAGTCCGCGCGGGATCATCGCGCACCGCAAGGCCCCCTTCCGTACTGGAAGCGGGGCCTTTGTTTTCTCGGACTCAGCCGCGTGGCCGTGCCAGCAGCACCAGCACCGCGCCGGTACCGCCCTGTGCCGGTGGCGCGGAGTGGAACGCCAGCACATCGCCGCGCTGTCGCAACAGCCGGTCCACCGTGTTCTTCAGGACCGGCGCATCGCGGTCCGAGCGCTGGCCCTTGCCATGGATGATGCGCACGCAGCCGTAGTCGTGGTCGTGGGCATCCGCCAGGAACTGGCGCAGCAGCCCTTCGGCCTGCAAGGCCGTGGCCCCGTGCAGGTCAAGCTCGTCCTGCACGGAAAACTGGCCGCGCTTCAACCGCTGGAAGATGCGTGGCGGCAACGTGTCGCGGCGATGGCTGAGCGTGTCGCCGGCCGACAGCAGGGCGGTTTCGTCCAGGCCACGCTGGAATTCGCTGCGTGCATCCCGCTCATCGCGCTCGGCCATGCGCGCAGCGGGCTTGGGCGGTGCCTTGCGTGGCGGCAGTGGCGCGTCGTCGATCCGCCTGACATCGCCGATGGCCTCGCGGAACAGCGCGGCATCGTCATCATCCGGGGCGGCGGGGCGGGACATGCATCACAGCGTAGCGGCATTGCCGTGCGACGCAAGCACGGCAAGGCACGGCGTGGATGGACCCTTGCGTTGGCGGGGCGTTGCGCGCTTCCGGTATCATGGGGCTGTTTTCGAGGAATCCCATGCGCGTACTGGTCAGCAACGACGACGGCGTTGACGCCCCCGGCATCCGAATCCTGGCGGAGGGCCTGCGGGCCGCCGGCCATGAGGTCTACGTGGTGGCGCCCGATCGCGATCGTTCCGGAGCCAGCAACTCGCTGACGCTGGACCTGCCCATCCGCCTCAAGCGCATCGACCACTACACGTGCAGCATCGCCGGCACGCCGACCGACTGCGTGCACCTGGCGCTGACCGGCATGCTGGATTTCGAACCGGACATCGTGGTGTCGGGCATCAACAACTCCGCCAACCTGGGCGATGACGTGATCTATTCCGGCACCGTCTCGGCGGCGATGGAAGGACGCTTCCTGGGCCTGCCCGCCGTGGCGATGTCGCTGGTCACGCACAACCATGAGCCGAAGCACTTCGAGACCGCCGCGCGCGCCGCGGTGGAGATCGTGGCGCGGCTCAAGTCCGATCCGCTGCCCGCCGATACCATCCTCAATGTCAACGTGCCGGACCTGGCGTGGGCCGACGTGAAGGGATTCGAGGTCACCCGCCTCGGCAATCGCCACCGCTCCGAACCCTGTGTGCCGCAACCGGATCCGCGCGGGCGCACCGTGTACTGGATCGGTCCCGCGGGACGCGAACAGGATGCGGGCGCCGGCACCGACTTCCATGCCGTGCGCACGGGGAATATTTCCATCACGCCCATCCATGTCGACCTGACGCGCTACCAGGCGCTGGAAAAGGTCGCCAGCTGGGTCGGCGGCCTGACCGCGGCACTGGAGACGTCGGCGTGACGCCACGCCTGCGCCTGCAACCCGAAGCCGTCGGCATGGGCATGACCTCGCAGCGCGTGCGCGACCGCCTGGTCGAACGCCTGCGCGAAGGCACCGCCAACAGCGCGGGCATCGCCGACGAGCGCGTGCTGAACGCCATCCGCATGCTGCCGCGCCATCTGTTCGTCGATGAGGCGCTGGCGACGCGGGCTTACGAAGACACCGCGCTGCCCATCGGCCACAGCCAGACCATTTCGCAGCCGTGGGTCGTGGCCCGCATGACCGAGGTCCTGCTGGAGAATGCGCCGAAGAAGGTGCTGGAGATCGGCACCGGTTCCGGTTACCAGGCCGCGGTGCTGGCCGCGCTGGGCCTGGAGGTCTACACGGTGGAACGCATCGGTGACCTGCTGCGGCAGGCGCGCAAGCGCTTGCGCCAGCTGGGCATGAACGTGCGCAGCAAGCACGACGACGGCCGCATCGGCTGGGCAGAACACGGCCCCTACGACGGCATCATCGTGACGGCCGCGGCGCCCGCGCTGGTGCAGGCGCTGATCGAACAACTCGCGGTCGGCGGCCAACTGGTTGCGCCGGTCGGCGGCAGCGGCTCGCAGTCGCTGGTGCGCCTGGTCAAGCGCGAGGATGGCGGGATTGATGAAACCACGCTGGCGCCGGTGGTGTTCGTGCCGTTGCTTGCCGGCACGCTGGACTGAGCCGGATGACGTCTGCACACAGCGAAACAACCGGCAACGGCACGTCACTGGGCGAGCAACTGGCCGACATCATCGACCGCCTGCCGGAAGACCATCTGAGCCTGGGCGAACTGCTGGACGTTTTCAGCGATGAAGGCCTGTTGCTGCTCACCATCCTGCTGACGCTGGTGTTCCTGATCCCGGTGTCGATTCCCGGGGTCAGCACGGTGTTCGGCGCCGCCATCCTGCTGGTGGGCATCAGCCGTCTGATCGGCCGTCCGCTGTGGTTGCCGCAGCGCCTCAAGGCGCGCGCACTGCCGGCAGACCGCCTGCGTCCCGGCTTGAAGGCCGGCATGACGTGGGTGCGTCGCCTCGAAAGGATCAGCCGCCCGCATCGCTTGCGTGTGTTCGTCGACGGCCGTGCGCAGGATGTCTTCAACAATCTGGCCTTCATCCTGGCGGCGCTGCTGCTGATGGCGCCGTTTGGATTCGTGCCGTTCAGCAACACCCTGCCAGCCTTGGCGCTGCTGCTCTATGCGATCGGTTTCATCCAGCGCGACGGCGGCGCGGTGCTGCTGGGGCACCTGTCCAACATCGGTACGATGATCTACTTCGGTGTCCTCATCGGGGGCGGTGGGGTGGCGGCACATGAACTGTTCCAGCGCTTCACGAGTTGAACAACAGGAATAGGATGGATCTGGAAAACACGACGACGCGCCTGGCCACGACCCTTCGTTCTGGAACGAAGACATCGTTCCGCGTCCTTGTCATCGCCACGATCTGGCTGGCGCTGGCCGCCTGCTCGAGCACCGTCGTGCGCGAAACGTCCTCGACGCCCTCCCGGACCGCATCGCAGCCCAAGCCCGGGCAGACCGTGCGTGTGCAGCGCGGCGACACGCTGTACGGGATCGCATTCCGCAACGGTATCGACCAGCGCGACCTGGCCAGCTGGAACGGCATCGCAGCGCCGTACACCATCTATCCCGGCCAGATCTTGAAGCTGTATCCGGGAAGCGGGCGTGCGTCCACCAGCGGAACCACGACCCCCCGTCCGCCCGCCGCCACGACCACCCCGCGCCCGGTACCGCCGCCGGCCACAGTGACGCGGCCCCCCGTGATACAGAATCCGGCGAGCAGCGGCTTCGCCTGGCGCTGGCCTGCCGAAGGCCACATCGTCGGGCGTTTCACGGCCGGCGATGCCACCAAGCAGGGCATCGATATCGCGGGCAGCAGCGGCCAGGCCGTGCGTGCGGCAGCCGATGGCGTGGTGGTGTATTCCGGCGCCGGGCTGGTCGGCTACGGCGAACTGGTCATCATCAAGCACAGCGAAGCTTGGCTTTCCGCCTACGGCCACAACCGCAAGCGGCTGGTCAACGAAGGCCAGAACGTGAAGGCCGGCCAGCAGATCGCGGAAATGGGCAGCAGTGGCGCGGCGCGAGAAATGCTGCACTTCGAGATCCGCTACAACGGCAAGCCGGTGGATCCGATGCTCTACCTGCCTAAGCGCTGAAGCGTCGGGCCCTGTATCTCATGAGGCTGCGCCTCTTGCCTGCCACCTGCGTCCTGTTGGCAACGGCCATGCTCATCGGTTGCGTACCGTCGACGGCGAAGCGCGCAGCAGCCCCCGGCGCGCTGACGCTGGTCACGCTCAACCTGTGGCACGACAAGCAGGACTGGTCGCACCGGCAGGACCTGATCGTGGCGGAACTGGCCGCGTTGAAACCGGATGTCATCGTGCTGCAGGAAGTACTGCAGGATGTGGCGCTGCCGAACCAGGCCGGTACACTCGCGCAGCGACTGGGGTACGAATACCGCTTCTTCTCGGCCGATCCCCCGGCGCAGGCGCGTCGCTACGGCAACGCCATCCTGACGCGCACGCCGGTGGAGCAGACGCGCGAAACGAAACTGCAGCCACTTGACGACTATCGCAATGCGGGCTGGGTGCGCACGACGATTGCGGGGAGGCCGGTGAATCTCTACGCGACGCACCTGCACTACACACCGGAAGGCGGCGCCATCCGCGCCCGACAGATCGCCAGCCTGCAGGCGTTCATGCGCTCGACGCAGGAGGACGTGCCCGTCGTCATCGCAGGCGATTTCAATACGGCGGCCACCACGCCGGAACTGGAACCCCTGCTGCTGCGCTTTGCCGATGCCTACGCCGACGCGCATCCGGGCGTGGACGTGGAAACGGCGGCCCACACCACGCTGAACACCCACCTCGGCCATCCGGCCACGCGCATCGACCACGTGCTGGTCCAGCGCGACGCATACCGCGTCGTCGACGCGCGGATCATCCTCGATCAGCGCGATGCGACGGGTGCCTGGCCCTCCGACCACTACGGGGTGTGGGTCAAGCTGGAACGTCAGCCCGACTGAGCGCGTGCCATGCACAGCGAGGTGCCACGACGGTGATCGCGGCCCCAGGTGCGGAATCCCGATGTGTCGATGTGGATGCGGGTGGGCGTGTAGAAACCCAGCCCCATGTCGAGCGACGGGCCTTGCGTGCGCCAGAAACGGCACAGCTGCACCACACGGTCCCCCTCCTCGGGCAGATCGAAATCGAGGGCGTTGTTGAGCACATGACGGCTGCGCGTGCTGCCGCCCGAACACTGGTTGAGCGCGTCGTCGCGGTAGCCCGACCTGGCCTGATCGGCCCGCACGATCCCCAACTGCTGCAGCCGGTCCACCACGCGCAGCGTCGATACGATCGCTGCCTGTCGGTGCGGCGGTGGCAGGCTGAATTCGGGCGCCGAGCAGGACCGCCACCGCCGGCTGGAGCGCAGCAGGACATGCAGCGGCATCACTTCGCCCACACCGTTTGCATCCAGCAGTCGTTGATACCTCGCCGAGCCGGTGGCGTTGCCGCCGGTCCGCCATGCCTGGAAACGTTGCATCTCATCCGCGGGCGGCGGTTGGCAGCCCGGCAGCATGAGGCACGACAGCGCCAGCAGGCAGCCTGCCAGGCCGTGCCTCATGCAGGGGACAGCAGGAAGCCCGCCACCACGCGGCGGGCTTCGCCGGCGAGGATGTTGAAGGTGCGCGCGGCCGCGGCATTGGTCATCACTTCCAGTCCGACTCCTTGCCTTAGGCAGGCGGCCATCACCGCGGCAGGCGGGAAGACCTGGCGTTCGCCCGTGCCCAGCAGGATGACCTCAGGCTGCAAGGCCAGCAGGGCATCCATGTCGGCCGGCTCGAGCGCCGCGCTGTCCTGCACCGGCCAGCCTTCCTGCAGCTGCTGGGGGGAGAGGATGAAGCTGGCGGTCAGCACGCGGTCGTTCACGCGTGCCGTGTGGCCGTCGGCGCCGCGAAGCGAGAAGGCGTAGTCGGGAAGTTCGTGGTTCAGCTGCATGGCGATCGGGTCAGGTGGGGCTGGCCGCCGACATCATCGGTGCCGGCTCAGCCGCGCGGCAGCACGATCTGCCTGCGTTCCTTGCTGGGGCGGTACAGCACGGCGGTATGGCCGATGCGCTGTACCAGGGTGGCATCCGTCTGGGTAGCCAGCTCGGTGATCATCGCATCGCGGGCGTCGCGGTCTTCCCCGGCCACCTTCACCTTGACCAGCTCGTGGTGCTCCAGCACCTCGTCCAGCTCGGCGACGAAGGCGGGCGTCACCCCTTTGCCGCCAATCTGCAGCAGGGCTTTCAGGTCGTGAGCCTGGCCGCGCAGGAAACGGGTCTGGGAAGGGGTCAGCGCGAGGGGCATGCGGTGCGGTACGGGCGGGAATGGGTGTTCAGGGTATCATGGCGGCCCCCCTGATCGGCTCCGGCGGCACGCGTCGCAGGCTGCCCGGAGACCTTTCCGCGCCCATGGCCACCCGCAGCAAAAGCAGCCAGCGCTGGCTGAAGGAACACTTCTCCGACCCCTACGTGAAGAAGGCGCAGGCCGAGGGCCTGCGTTCGCGGGCGGCCTACAAGCTGGAGGAACTGCTGGAACGCGACCGCCTGCTGAAGCCCGGCATGGTGGTCGTGGACCTGGGCGCCGCCCCGGGCGGCTGGTCCCAGTTCGTCCGCCAGGCGCTGGGCGACCATGGCCGGGTGGTGGCCATGGACATCCTGGAGATGCCCCCGCTGGCCGGGGTGGAATTCCTTCATGGGGATTTCAGGGAAGATGGCGTCCTATCGCAGCTGGAAGCCATGTTGAACGGCCAGCCCGTGGACCTTGTGCTGTCGGATATGGCCCCCAATAAGAGTGGTGTGGATGCGGTCGACCAGCCGCGCATGATGCATCTGGCCGAGCTGGCGATGGAGTTCGCCGACGCCCACCTGAAGCCGGGCGGGGCGTTCCTGATCAAGCTGTTCCAGGGCACCGGCTTCGACGACTACATCCGCGAGCTTCGCCGCCGATATGACAAGGTGGCGATCCGCAAACCGGACGCCTCGCGCAAGCGGTCGCCCGAGGTCTACGCGCTGGGCCAGGGCAAGCGCATCCAGATCAAGTAAGGTGTCGTAACGTGGTTAATGTGAAAGAGGAACGCCGGAGCCGATGAGGATGAACGACTTGACCAAGAATCTGTTGCTGTGGGTAGTCGTGGCCGTCGTGCTGATGGTCGTCTTCCAGAGCTTTTCCCCCAAGCTGGGCGCCGGTGCGGCGAGCGGCGAAACCACCTATTCCGAGTTCCTGAAGGAAGTCGACGCCGGCCGCGTGGCCTCGGTGCGCTTCACCAAGGACGGAACGCTGACCACCAACGTCATCGAGTACAAGCGTGGCGACGGCGCCACCGGCACGGTCTACGGTCCGCAGGACGAGCAGCTGGTCAACCAGCTGGTCGAGAAGAACGTCAGCATCACCCGCGACCCGCCGCCCAGCGGCATCTCGCTGGGCGTGATCCTGCTCAACTTCCTGCCGGTGCTGCTGATCATCGGTTTCTGGATCTTCATCATGCGCCAGATGCAGGGCGGCGGCGGCGGTGCGAAGGGGGCGATGTCCTTCGGCAAGTCGCGCGCCAAGCTGCAGGGCGAAGACCAGGTAAAGGTGACCTTCGCCGATGTCGCCGGCTGCGATGAAGCCAAGGAAGAAGTCGGCGAACTGGTCGAGTTCCTGCGCGACCCCGGCAAGTTCCAGAAGCTGGGCGGCAAGATCCCGCGCGGCGTGCTGATGGTCGGCCAGCCCGGTACCGGCAAGACGCTGCTGGCCAAGGCCATCGCAGGCGAGGCCAAGGTGCCGTTCTTCAGCATTTCCGGTTCCGATTTCGTCGAGATGTTCGTCGGCGTCGGCGCCAGTCGCGTGCGCGACATGTTCGAACAGGCCAAGAAGCACGCCCCCTGCATCATCTTCATCGACGAAATCGACGCGGTCGGCCGTCATCGCGGCGCCGGCCTGGGCGGCGGACATGACGAGCGCGAGCAGACCCTGAACCAGCTGCTGGTCGAGATGGACGGCTTCGAGGGTGGCGAAGGCGTCATCGTCATCGCCGCGACCAACCGTCCCGACGTGCTGGACCCGGCGCTGCTGCGTCCGGGCCGCTTCGACCGCCAGGTGGTGGTGGGCCTGCCGGACGTGAAGGGTCGCGAACAGATCCTGCGCGTGCATATGCGCAAGCTGCCGCTGGCCGATGACGTCGAGCCGATGGTGATCGCCCGCGGTACCCCTGGCTTCAGCGGTGCCGACCTGGCCAACCTGGCCAACGAAGCGGCGCTGTTTGCCGCCCGCGAGAATGCGAAGGAAGTCCGCATGGACCATTTCGACCGTGCGCGCGACAAGATCCTGATGGGCGCCGAACGCCGTTCGATGGCGATGAGCGAGGACGAGAAGACGCTCAC
>JAESGS010000102.1_pt1 | contig 141083 bp, 139 predicted proteins | sample 9269761 | NCBI WGS metagenome assembly JAESGS01 (sample SAMN15741799, study PRJNA653493) | algae metagenome | isolation source: Cyanosarcina radialis HA8281-LM2 and co-occurring heterotrophs from damp... | place: USA: Makauwahi cave, Hawaii | collected 2011-01-06 | reverse complement strand
CGCGTGGTTTCGCCGGATGTCGGCGGCGGCTTTGGTTACAAGGGCATCCTGCTGCCCGAGGAAGTCTGCCTTGGCTGGCTGGCGATGCGCCTGCAGGTGCCGGTGCGCTGGATCGAGGACCGGCGCGAGCAGCTCACCGCCAACGCGAACTGCCGCGAGCACGACTACGACATCACTGCCTATGCCGACCGCGACGGCCGGCTTCTGGCGATCGATTGCGAAGCGTCGGTGGATGCAGGTGCGTACTCGTCCTACCCGTTCTCCGCCTGCCTGGAAGCCGCGCAGGTCGCCAGCATCCTTCCCGGGCCTTACAAGTACGACGCCTACCGGTGCCGCACCTGGTCGGTCGCGACCAACAAGCCGCCGATCCTTCCCTACCGCGGCGTGGCGCGTACCGGCGTGTGCTTCGCGCTCGAAGTGATGGTCGATGCCGTGGCGCGACAGGCCGGCCGCGAGCCGTGGGAGGTCCGGCTGGCAAGCCTGCCGACCCGCGAGATGATGCCGTTCGACAACATCACGCGGAAGCATTTCGACAGCGGCGACTATCCCGAGTGCCTGCGGCGCACGGTCGATGCGATCGATCTTCCGGCGCTGCGCGAGCGCCAGCGGCACGGCGAGCCGGATGGACGGAAGATCGGCGTCGGCTTTGCCATGTTCTGCGAGCAGGGCGCGCACGGCACGTCGGTCTATTACGGCTGGGGCATTCCGATGGTGCCGGGCATCGAGCAATGCCAGGCGCGGCTGACGCCGGATGGCGTGCTGGAGTTGCGCATCGGCGCCCATTCGCACGGCCAGGGCATGGAAACCGCGATGGCCCAGGTGGCGCACACGGTGCTGGGGATCGATCCCGCCAATGTCCGCCTGATCCATGGCGACACGGCCGTTTCGCCGTATTCGACGGGAACCTGGGGCTCGCGCTCCGCCGTCATGTCTGGCGGCGCGGTGGCGGCGGCGTGCAAGGAAATGGCGCGCCGCGTCGCGAAAATCGGCGCGCATCTGTTGCAGGCTGATCCGGCGCAGGTCCGTGTCGCGGACGGCCAGGTGCATGGCCCGTCGGGGCAGGTCAGTCTGCGCGAGATCGCCTTCACCTGGTATCGCGCGCCGCAGAACCTGCCGCGCGACGTCGACACGGGCGGGCTCGAGCTGACAGCGGGCTACAAGCCGGTGCGCGACACGGGCACGTTCTCCTATGCCTGCCATGCCGTGGTCGTCGCGGTAGACGTCGAGATCGGCGCGGTCGAGATCCTCAAATACGTCGTGGTCGAGGATGGCGGCAAGCTGCTGAACCCGATGATCGTCGAGGGCCAGGTCTATGGCGGTGCCGCGCAGGGGATCGGCACGGCGCTGTACGAGGAGATGCCGTACGACGAGAACGGCCAGCCGCTGGCGTCGACCCTCGCCGACTACCTGCTGCCGGGCCCGACCGAGGTGCCGGACATCGCGCTCGACCACATGGAGATTCCGTCGCCCTATTCGGAGTTCGGGCAGAAGGGCATCGGCGAGGGCGGGGCGATCGGGCCGCCGGCGGCGATCGCGAATGCGATCAGCGACGCGCTGGCCGATCTCGGCGTCGAAGTGACGGAGCTGCCGATCACGCCGGCCCGCCTGCTGAAGGCGATCGAGGCCGCCAGGCTGCGGAGTGCCGCATGAAGCCGGCGCCGTTCGACTATGAGGCGCCGGCGAGTCTGGGTGCCGCGATCGAATTGCTCGCGCGCCACGACGGCGCCGCCAAGGTCATCGCCGGAGGACAGTCGCTGGGCCCGATGCTCAACCTGCGGCTGGCGCAGCCGGAGCTGCTTGTCGGCGTGAAGCACCTGCCGGAGCTGCGCGCCGTGCAGGAGAGCGCCGATGCCGTTGTGTTTGGCGCATGCACCACCCATGCCGAGATCGAGGACGGTCGCGTGCCGGATCCGACGCGGGGCCTGCTGCCGTTCGTGGCGCGCCGCATCGCCTACCGTGCCGTGCGCAATCGCGGGACCATCGGCGGCAGCCTCGCCCATGCCGATCCGGCGGCGGACTGGGTCAGCACGATGGTGCTGGCCGGCGCCTCGGTGCGCGTCCACGGCCCGCGCGGCATGCGCGAGATCGCGGCGGCCGAGTTCATGCTCGGCGCCTTCGAGACGAAGATCGCCGCGGACGAGATCCTGGTTTCGGTCGTCGTGCCGCGGCTCTCGGCGAATGCGCGCTGGAGCTACTACAAGATCTGCCGCAAGACAGGCGAGTTCGCGGACGCGATCGGCGGCGTTCTCGTCGATCCCGACAGGGGCGTTGCCCGCGCGGTGATCGGTGCGACCTCGGGCGCACCGCTTCTGCTGGATGGCCGCGAGGCGCTCGGCGGGAAGGCGGCCACGGCGCTGGCGGCCGCCAACATCAACGATCCCCACAAACAGCAGGTGTTGCGCGTGGCGCTGCAGCGCGCCGCCGACCGGATGGCGGCATGAAGACGATCAGCCTCGACGTGAACGGCCGGCAGGTTTCGGCATCGGTCGAACCGAGGACCCATCTCGCGGATGTGCTGCGCGAGCAGATGCGGCTGACGGGCACGCATCTCGGCTGCGAGCACGGCGTTTGCGGCGCCTGCACGATCGAGATCGACGGCGCGCCGGCGCGCTCCTGCATCGCCTTTGCCGCGATGTGCGATGGCGCCAAGGTGCGGACCATCGAGGGGTTCGATGAGGATGCCGTGATGGCGCAGTTGCGCGAGGCGTTCTCCGCGGAGCACGCCCTGCAGTGCGGCTATTGCACGCCCGGCATGCTGGTCACCGCGCGAGACATCGTGCTGCGGCTGCCGCAGGCCGACGATGCCCGCATCCGCGAGGAGCTGTCGGGGAATTTATGCCGCTGCACGGGCTATGTCGGCATCGTGCGGGCGATCCGCCGCGTGCTCGACGCGCGCAAGGACTGAGCGATGCAGTTCACCCAGACATTCTCCGTTCCGTTTGCGCGCGAAGCGGTCTGGAAGGCCTTCCAGGACCTCGAGGCTATCGCCGGATGCATGCCGGGCGCGCAGCTCACCGGGCCGCCCAAGGACGGGCATCTGGAAGGCCAGGTTTCGGTGAAGCTCGGCCCAATCACCGCGGCCTTTGCCGGCCAGGGTGATGTCCGTTTCGACGGTTCGGCCTACACGGGCGAGATCTCGGGCGCCGGCACCGACCGCAAGAGTTCGTCGCGCGCGAAGGGGACGGCCCGTTTCGCGCTGGCCGAGGCCGAAGGCGGCAAGGCAACGACCGTCAAAGTCGATGTCGATTATCAGCTCTCCGGAGCGCTGGCCCAGTTCAGCCGCGCCAACATCGTCCAGGACCTGGCTTCCCGCCTGACCCAGACTTTCGCCGAGAACCTCAAGGCCCGGCTGTCGGCGCTGCAGCCGGCGGCGCCGGCACCCGAGATGCCGGGCGAGGCGCCCGTCGCCGCGACCGCGGCGCCGTCACCACCACCGCCATCATCGCCGCCGCCGTCGCTCGATCTCGGCTCGCTGCTGTGGCAGGCGCTGCGCGGATGGCTGCGGCGGCTGTTCGGCGGCCGCCCCTAGACTAGACTTCAATCTTGTGTCGCATGCGTGCAGAAGTCCGAATGGCGGTTTCAAGCGCATCGCCTGCGTCGAGCAACTCGATCACGCTCGGATGGTTCGGATCGGCAGCAGCGCGACTAGGATCTATAAGATGCTCTGCTGTCGCTTTTTGCCGAAGCCGAATCTCGGCGTCTTGGACCGCGCTAGGGATCTGGCCGTCAAAAAGCGCGCGGACGTCTTTCCCAAGACTTCGAACATCCACGCCGATTTGAAATACAGCCAGCGGGAGTTCAGGGGCATCACCACGCTTTGAGAGGGCAGATACAGCCGCTCGAACGACGTCGCGAGCCAGTTTCGCGGCCGCGTCCACCTGCGATGCCTTTCGTGTTCTACGGTTTGCATTGAGGTTCAATCGATATACGACGAACCACCCGATCGCCGCGACGAGCGGCGACAAAATCGGCAGCCACTCTTTCATCCCCCCATGAACCCCTTCGGTCAGGCCGGTGCGTGGCGAGCCTTCACGGCGGCGTCTTGGATATACTCGCTGACTTCTTGGATTAGAGATGGGTCTTCGGTCGATAAAATCTTCATGCGCTGCGCGAGTACGTCTGCAGAAATACCGGCGCGGACTAACCCGCCGAAAGTTTCCTCAAGAAAGGAGGAGCCATAGCCACGAACGCCATCGAGATCGACCTCGACGGGCTCGCCGCGTCGCAATGCGGGCAAGAGGAACTCATCCCTAAATCGTTCGCCTGAATAGTTGCCTTGAACGCGGTAACGCCCGTAAGGATACCGCGAAAAGTCAACCACGCGGATCCGCGTTGTCATTTCCATCGCTCCAATGCACAAGGGGGCTATCCGCTAAACGCCAAACGATCAGCGTGCCGTCGAACAAACGGCTAAGCGGGTCGCTGTGTTCCCCATCCCTTGAAGTATATAGATAAGCTCCATGCCCGCTCAATACGCGAAGGCTCCCCGCGCCCTCGGCGCTGCTGTCGATTAGACGTCGAAAATCGTTAAGACCTTTGCCGTGCTGCGCTTGCCCGGTGCTTGTACGGCCGATGCGCATAGCTGCCATGAGTAGGTGATGGTCGATAGTGGCGCCGTTGTCACCCAACGCCCGGCCGACCGCCGCGAGCGCTGCCCGAGCGGTTTCCGCGAACGTCCGCGGCAACGTGCACGGTATTCCAACCCCCTGATCATAGGCCATGAAGACGATTTCTCGCGCCGTGGCGTTCCGGTAACCGGCGATCCACCAGCGCATGCTAGGCATGGGCTTCAACCGGGGCGCAATGTCGACCGGATAGGCATGCGCCTGAATGTTGTTCATTGCCTCTTGGAGGCCTCTAGAGAGATCGCGCGAAAACAAAGCTGTCGCTCTCGCTGCCTCTCCCAAGACGAGTTCCTCGAGCTTCTCTATATGCCATGTGCCGCTCTCGTCATATGTGCCCGATTTCATGCGGATGAACTGATAGTCGACGCGCTGAGCGCCGACACGTGGTGGCTCGTAGAAATCCAGCAGCTTATGAAAGCCTATATCCATCAGCAGTTCGCGCACATCATCGTCATCCGGATTGTTGCCATTGATCGAATCTTGAACAAAGTGACGACAGCGCTGGATCTCGGCGGCGAGAACAAGGATGGCCTCAGGAGCAATCGCCACGCAGTGGCGCATGATAATGAACAGACGCTTGCCTTGAAGAAGCGTCACTTGTCGCACGCGATTGAGGAAATCGATCGTTTGGTCGAAATGCGCTTCAAAATCGAGATGCCGAGGCGCCATCATCACTACGATGTCGCGCGGCCGGCGATCGAACCGGCCACGCAATCCACGCCGATAAATCGCGATGAGACCTGCGCGCCGTGCACGATGGGCAAGGCTTCGTGCGGCCTTGCGGATGAGGAACGCTTGATGCTTAGCGCTATGGCGCTTCATAGCAATGGACCCCCCGCGGTCCCGCGCCGTCCTCTCAAACAAAACGAAGCCGGCCTTTTCGACCGGCTTCGCCGTGACCTACGAGAGCAGGACGATGATCGCCGCGATCCATCGCAGGATAGCAGCGACGTCGACCTGGAGGTCGATCGAGACCTGAACGGCCATCGGCCGATTGCCTTTCAGGTCCACGGGCGCCCGCAGACCATGAAGGTTGCGGTTGTCCGGTTCTCGACGGTTTACCCGCCGTTGAGGTCGGGGCCGGGAAGGGCGATCAATCCTTCCTGGCGACGGCCGGGTGGCCTCGAAGCTTGCTCGGCACAGCCGAGGCTCCCGAGGTCCCCACCTTTAAGCGGCCCCTTACCGCGGGGCAGGCCCGGGGCCGGTAAGAGCCCCTATCACGAGTTGCGCGGCCTACCCGGCTGCGGGCCCGTGTGATTGGGCCGTGCTGCTAGGTGCGCGACTCGTACGTATCACAATTTTCGCAGAAGTTACGCCGTGTCGCAAACCTCAGCCGTGCCGGGCGTGACCCAAATACTTAGAACCGTTTTGAAAAAAAACGCCGCCCCTGGAGGGGCCGTCGTGTTGAACGGGGACGCTTCACGTCTGGGAGACGTAACGGTTTGTGGGTACCATTGCGGGAGGGATGACGATCATATCATAAGTTACTGATAAATCGTCATAATATAAGTAACGTGGCGGAGAGGGTGGGATTCGAACCCACGATACCCTTGCGGGTATGCCGCATTTCGAGTGCGGTGCGATCGACCACTCTGCCACCTCTCCGGCTTCGCGCGGTCGTGCGAGGGCGGGAACCTAGCGGAGCGGACGGCCGGCTGCAACATCGGGCTGACGCCCCGGCGGCCGGGCGGGCAGGCTGAATCTCCCTTACGTGTCCGTCCCTTGCCGGGTGGCGGCGGTGCCGGGGCCGGGCTGCCGGGCGCCTCGCTTGATCCGGATTAAGCGCCGGCGCTTGCGCGGAAAGGCGGGCCGGGCCGAATATGGCAAAGCTTGAGGCGAATGGGGGGTGTCATGGCGCGCGTGATCCGCAGCCTTCTTGGCGTCGTCCTCGGTCTGGCGCTGGCGGGAGCCGCGCAGGCCAATCCACCGGGTCCGGGCAGCGTCGGAGGCGCCGATCGCGGCGGCGGCATGTTCGACAGCGGGCAGTCGATCGACCGCATTCCGCTGACCGCCTCCGACGAGGGGCGGCGGCTCCTCCTCTATCTCTGGGTCGTCACCCACAACAACATCTACGCGCTGGCGACCCTCAACGCGGTCTGGCATCGGACGGAGAACCGGCTGCCACTCGCGCGCATCCCGCTGCTGGGCCAACTCGGCGCGCGGCCGGATTACGAGCGCGCGGACTTCGCGGCCGACAAGCAGGTCGGCACCTATTACTACGCCGGCCAGTCGATGGTGGTGGACCTGCGCCCGAAACAGGATCAGCCGCCCCCCGACGGCGGGAACTTCAACTGGGACGAGCTCGAGGCCAAGCTGCGGCCAGAGGCGCATCGCCCCGTCGAACGTCCAATCGCGATCGATGCCAAGGCCGCTGCCGAGGCGAGCTCGCTCAGCGTCTTCAACCGGGATTCCAGCTACGCGATGCTGCTGGGCGTGCCGCCGGTGCGCGAGGACCTGCGCGTCGATGCGATGAAGCTGCTGTCGCGCCTGCCGTATGTCGGCCATATGTTTGCGCGCGGCCCGGTGATGCTCAAGGACAAGGAGCTGCTCATCCTCGTGCCGCCGAGCATCGTCGAGCGCGCGTGGAACTGACCGCCGGTCAGAAGTTGCGCGCGTTGCGCTCGCGGTAGCGCAGCAGCACGTCGCGCCACAGGCGCGCATGCAGGGCAAGTCCGCGATCGGAGAAGTGGCACAGATTGTCCCGGCGGTCGTGGATGTTGTCCAGCGCGTCCGTGTCGGGCCCGGCGAACACGTTGGCGAGCTGGTACGGCAGCTCGCGCTGCGCCTCGCGGATCTGCGAAGCGCCCGTGTTGTTGCAGATCGTCGCCGTCGCCACGAAGACGGGCGCGTTGATGCCGTTGGCGCGGATGTATTCGGTCATGCGCGCGAACAGGCGGCCATAGACCTCCTTGTGCATCGCATAGTCGGATTCGCCCTGGTGCCACAGCACGTGCGTGACATGCAGGCCGAAGCGGGCGAGCGCCTCGTTGGCGCGCACCGCCCGCTCCGAGGGACCGTCGGGACCGGCCCAGTCGCGCACCGACGAGCCGCCCACCGCGATCGGCACGATCACGACCTGCTTGAACTGGTGCGTCTCGATCAGCGCGTCGCCCAGCCGCGTCCACACCGTGCCGCGATCGCCGGTCGATCCCAGCAGCGGATCCTCGGCGCGGTAGCATTTGCCGTCGGCCCAGTTGAAGTTGAACACGGGCTGCACCGGCCGATACAAAGTCTCGCCGCCGTAGTTGCCCGCGTTCGACTGACCCATCGCGAGGATGACCGCGGCGTCGTGATCGATCGACCAGCAGCTCACCTCCTGGCGGCCGCTCGGGTCGCTGAACACCGCGACGTTGTGCGCGCGGCCGTTGTCCGGCAGCACGGTCCGTTTCAACATGCCTAACTGATCGGCAGGAAAAATCCTGTAGGCGTGCGACGCCGCCCCGTATCCGTAAGCGAGGACGAGCCCTATGCCTGCAAGGAAAAGATTCCGGTACCGCATGTGCGGGGTCAGATTGGCCGAGGCGTGGCAGGACGGTCCAAGCCTCTTTCGGGCAGGCGCACTTCGATCGGATAGGTTGCGGGCCGTCCGGAAAAGGCAAGCGTCCTTTCGCATAGGCCTGTGACAACGATATGCGCTGCGCAAGGGTGTTCCTGGCAGTGTCAGGCTTTGTTAACGCCCGCGGGGTGACGTTTCGGTGCCGCTGCAGGATATCCCTATGTCATTTCGGCCCACGGTTGCGGTTTGTGCCTGCCTTGTGCTGGTTGCGCTGCCCTCCGGGCACGCGGAGGCACAGCCGCGCTGTGCGCGCACGGCCGAGCCTACGGTCAGGCTCGACTTTCACCAGCCAAAACCGGAAATCGGGATTCTGCCGCTGGCGGAGCTGCGCCGGATGGCGCGCGGCGGCCTCGGCGAGCATGAGCAGGCGCTGGGCCTCTACACGAATGAGTTGCGGCCGCGTCTGCAGCTTCGCTTCACCAGCATGACGGAAGGAGACCATGCGTGCCTGGCGCTGCGCGAGGCCGTCATCGAAGTTTCGTCCGCCGAGCGCAGGATCCTGCTCGCACGTGAGCTCCAGCGTGGCACATGCCGCTACGACGTGACCCTGGCGCACGAGCGGCGCCACGCGCGCATCGACGAGACGGTGCTGGCGCGCGAGCTGCCGAAGCTCAGGCAGGCAATCGAGCGCGAGGCGCGCGACATCGGTGCGGTCGGCCCCGTGCGCGAGCGCGATCTGGACTCCTACCGCGAGGATTTCGGGGAACGCCTGCAGCGCGTCTTCCGGCGCGAGCTGGACCGCATCTCGGAGGTCCGGCGGCGTGAGCAGGCGCAGATCGATACGCCCGAAGCCTACCGGCGCGAGGCCGAACAGTGTCCCGGCGGCCTCGCGCTTGAATAGGACGGCTTACGGCCGCGCGACGCGCCAGACGTTGTTGAAGCCTTCGCCGGTCGTGTCGCCGGCCTTGGTATCGCGCTGCCACGTATAGAGCGGCTTGCCCTTGTAGGCCCACATCTTCGAGCCGTCGTCGCGCGTCACGACGGACCAGTCGCCCGAAGCCCGCGCATCGGCCGATGCCATCAGCGGCGGCCAGGCCGTGGCGCACTGCCCGTTGCAGTTCGATTTGCCGGCGGCGTCGCGATCGAACGTGTAGAGCGTCATGCCCTTGCCGTCGGTCAGCACCTTGCCCATCGCGGTGTCTCCCACTCTGGCGGGGCCGGCCGCGCTGGCGGTGCTGGTGGCGCCGCTGGGGCTTTCGCTTTCCATGCCGGAGCAGGCCGCGAGGAAGGCGAGGGCCGTGCAAGTCGCAATCAATGCAGGTCGCATCATGATGTGTGTCCCCATTGCTCTGCGTTCCCCGCGGGGCCCACAGGCCGGCGCGGTCCCACCCACCGTTCCAGCAACACCATGGCCGCGGCCGCTATTCCTGGCCTTGCGGTAGGCACGGGTGCCCGACATAGTCCAGCCATGCGGAAAGACGGCGCCGGCCTGCCCGGAATTCCATTCGTCGATGTCGGCGCCGGCGGCGCGCTGAAGCTGCTCGAAGCCGAGCGTGCGCGGGCCGAGGACCTCATCGCGATCAGCCGGCGCGCCTACACCGGACTTGCGCTCGGCCTCGGCGACCGGATCAGCCGGAAATGGCTCGAGCGCAGCGGCAACCCCTACCGCGCGCAGATCCTCGCGATCGCCGCGGCGCTCGGCCTCCGCGGTGCGGTGATGCTGAATCTCAGCTTCGAATGGACCTGCACGACCGGCGCGGCACCCAGCCCCGACGGGCGCGGCAACCGGATGCTGCGCGTCCTCGACTGGCGGCTGCACGGACTTGGGAAGAACGTCGTGGTGGCGCGCGAGCACGCGCCGGCCGGCGTCTTCTATAACGTCACCTGGCCCGGCGCCGTCGCGGTGCTGACGGCGATGGCCCCGGGCCGGTTCTCGGCCGCGATCAACCAGGCGCCGATGCGCCAGCACGGTCTCACGCTCGTCGGCGATTGGGCCGTCAACCGCGTCAGGGTCTGGCACAACACCGCGCTGCCGCCGGCCCATCTCCTGCGCCAGGTGTTCGAGCAGGCGCGCAGCTATGACGAGGCCAAGCGCATGCTGGTGGAGACGCCGTTGTGCCTGCCCGTGCTGTTCATTCTGAGCGGCGTGCGGCCCGAGGAGGGGTGCGTCATCGAGCGCACCGAGACCGCGGCGGTGGTGCATGACGGCGCGCAGTCCTGCGCCAATGCCTGGCGCTCGCCGCACCTGACCGGCCGCATGCGCGGCCGCGACAACCCCGAGCGCCTAGCCCTGATGAATGCGACGCAGGCCGGCCCCGTCGCCGGCTTCGGCTGGGTGAAACCGCCGATTCTCAACCGCTTCACCCGGCTCGCGGTCGAGGCCAATGCGGCGCTGGGCACGATCGGCGTGCTGGGCTACGAGCGGGAGGCTCCGGCCACGGCCGAATTGCGCTTGTCCCACGCGGCCTTAGCCGCGGCCTGACCGGCCTTGACTTCCGGCCGCACGCGGCTATATTCCGCCCTCTCGCCGCGGCCCCGGGTGGGCTAGCGGCGTATTTCCTTATGTAATCAGCGTTTTGCGACAGGCGCAGTCATGTACGCAGTGATCCGGACCGGCGGCAAGCAATACAAAGTCGCCCCGAACGATGTGATCGTCGTCGAGAAGCTCATGGCTGACAAGGGCGCCATGGTGCAGTTCGACGAGGTTCTGATGGTGGGCGGCGAGGGCAAGTCGAGCGTTGGCGCTCCCCTCGTGGCGGGCGCGGTGGTGACCGCCCGCGTGCTTGACCAAGGCAAGGGCGACAAGGTCCTCGTCTTCAAGAAGCAGCGCCGCAAGAATTTCCGCCGCAAGAAGGGTCATCGCCAGTTCGAGACCACCTTGCGGATCGCCGGCATCTTCACGGACGGCCAGAAGCCGGACCTGACGGCCGAGCCGGCGCCGGCGGAAAAGAAGGCGGCGCCGAAGAAGGCGGCTGCGAAGACCGCGGCGAAGAAGCCGGCGGCCAAGCGCGCCAAGAAGAAAGAGGAGTAGCGGTCCATGGCACACAAGAAAGCTGGCGGCTCTTCGCGCAACGGGCGCGACAGTGCGGGCCGCCGCCTCGGCGTGAAGCGCGCCGGCGACCAGCTCGTCCCCGCGGGCAACATCCTGGTGCGGCAGCGCGGCACCGTGTTCCACGCCGGCCCGAATGTCGGCATGGGGCGCGACCACACGCTGTTCGCCCTCAAAACGGGCAAGGTCAAGTTCCACAAGGCGGGCGGGCGCACGGTCGTGTCGATCGATCCGTCGGCCGCGCCGCTGCCGGACGCTGCCGAATAGCCGTTCCTCCATAGCGGACAAGTCAGGGGGAACGGTGCGCCGTTCCCCCTTTTCATTTGTAAACCCTCGCCCCAACGGGGAGAGGGTGCGAGCGAAGCGAGCGGGTGAGGGGGCGCGCGACAGCGCGCTTGGAGCGATGGCCGGACGTAGTCTCCCCCTCACCCTCCCAACGCCTTCGGCGTTGGGCCCCTCCCTCTCCCCGTTGGGGAGAGGTGTGTCGTTGTTGAGGCGGGACGTTGTCGGACGATGAAATTCCTCGATCAGGCAAAGATCTACGTGAAGGCGGGCGACGGCGGTGCGGGAGTCGTCGCCTTTCGCCGTGAGAAGTTCATCGAGTATGGCGGGCCCGATGGCGGCGACGGCGGCCGCGGCGGCGACATCGTCGTCGAGGCGGTGCCCAACCTCAACACGCTGATCGACTACCGCTACCAGCAACACTTCCGCGCGGAGAAAGGCCATCACGGCTCCGGGCAGAACTGCACCGGCGGTGCCGGCAAGAGCATCGAGCTCAAGGTGCCGGTCGGTACCGAGATCCTGGCCGAGGACAAGGAGACGGTGATCGCCGACCTGAAGAAGCCGGGCCAGCGCATCGTCCTGTGCAAGGGCGGCGACGGCGGCTTCGGCAACGCGCATTACAAGTCGTCGACCAACCAGGCGCCGCGCCGCGCCGATCCCGGCTGGCCGGGCGAGGAGATGTGGATCTGGCTGCGCCTCAAGCTGATCGCCGATGTCGGGCTGGTCGGGCTGCCCAATGCCGGCAAGTCGACCTTCCTCGCGGCAACCTCGCGCGCCAAGCCGAAGATCGCCGACTATCCGTTCACGACATTGAAGCCGCAGCTCGGCGTCGTGCGCGTCGACGAGACCGAAATGGTGATGGCCGATCTGCCCGGCCTGATCGAAGGCGCCCATGAAGGCCGCGGCCTCGGCCACCGCTTCCTCGGCCATGTCGAGCGCTGCGGCGCGATCCTGCACCTGATCGACGGTACGCAGGACGACGTCGTCGACGCTTACAAGACGATCCGCGGCGAGCTCGACGCCTATGGCCAGGGGCTGGACGCGAAGCCCGAGATCATCGGTCTCAACAAGTGCGACGCGCTCGACGCCGACGCGATCAAGAAAAAGAAGGCGGCACTGGCGCGCGCCGCGAAGAAACGCTCGCCCGGCGCCAAGGTGATGGCGCTGTCCGGCGTTGCAGGCAACGGCGTGCAGGACGTGCTGCGGGCGCTGGCGCCGCACGTGCTGGCCCGCCGCGCGGCGGAAATCGAAGCCGACCGCGCGCAGGAAGCGCTCGAAGACGAAATCGTCGTCATCGAGACGTGAGCGGGAAGGGACGAGGATCCGCGATGCACGCCGCCGCACCTCGCCCCGCCGAGAAACCCGCCCTGTCCGATGCGAAGCGGCTGGTCGTCAAGATCGGGTCGGCGCTGCTGGTGGACGAGGACAGCGGCGACGTTCGCCGCCAATGGCTCGACGGGCTCGCCGACGATGTCGCGGCACTGAAGAAGCGCGGCGTCGAGGTGCTCATCGTCTCGTCGGGCGCGATCGCGGTCGGGCGGCGCCATCTCGGCCTGACGCAGAAAGCCCTGAAGCTGGAGGAGAAGCAGGCCGCCGCGGCCACAGGACAGATCCGGCTGGCGCATGCCTACCAGGAAACGCTGGCGCGCCACGGCATCACGGTCGCGCAGGTCCTGCTGACGCCCGACGACACCGAGGAGCGGCGCCGGCATCTCAACGCGCGCTCCACGGTGGCGCAGCTCCTGAAGCTGGGTGCGGTGCCGGTGTTCAACGAGAACGACACCGTCGCCACCGAGGAAATCCGCTTCGGCGACAACGATCGCCTTGCGGCGCGCGTGGCGCAGATGGCGAGCGCCGACACGCTGGTGCTGCTCTCGGACATCGACGGTCTCTACACGGCCGATCCGCGCCGCGATCCCAATGCCCGCCGCCTCGAGGAAGTGCACGAGGTCTCGCCGGAAATCGAGGCGATGGCCGGCGCCGCCGGCACCGCGTATTCGTCGGGCGGCATGGTAACGAAACTGGCGGCGGCGAAGATCGCGCTCGCCGCCGGCTGCCGCATGGTCATCGCGCGCGGCGACGTCGCCAACCCGCTGTCAGCCTTGGAGCGGGACGCGCCCTGCACCTGGTTCATCCCCTCGACCAGCCCGAAGACGGCGCGCAAGCGCTGGATCGCCGGCAGCCTGCGCGCGGTCGGTTCGCTCACCGTCGACGACGGCGCGCTGGCGGCACTGGCGGCGGGAAAGAGTTTGCTGCCGGCTGGCGTGCGCGCGATCGAAGGCGATTTCCAGCGCGGCGATCCCGTCGTCATCCGCGCGGCGGACGGCCGCGAGGTCGCGCGCGGTCTCTCGGCCTATTCGGCCGCGGATATGCGCCTGATCATGGGCCACAAGAGCGGCGACATCGCGCGCCTGCTCGGCTATCGCGGCCGCGACGAGGTCATCCACCGCGACGACCTTGTTTTGAGCTGAACCTCGGCCACAAGCTGCCGCAATTCGCGCCTACTAATCGCCGATGAACATACTTCCGGGGAGTTGCGCGATGACGGTCGCTCGTGTCGTGGGGATGGCGTTTGCGGTGGGTTGTCTGGTTCTCGGCGCCGTGGCGGCTTCGGCGCAATCGGTCGTCGAACGTCCGGACCTCGACGCCGTCTTCAAGGCGCAGGACGCATCGGGCACGTTCGTCCTGCTCGACGTTGCGGCGGACCGGATGACGGTCGTCAACCGTGCGCGGGCGGAGCGGCGCTACCTTCCGGCCTCGACGTTCAAGATTCCCAACAGCCTGATCGCGCTGGAAACCGGCGCCGTGAAGGACGAGAACGAGGTCATCCCGTACGGCGGCAAGAAGCAGCCGATCAAGGACTGGGAGCGGGACATGAGCCTGCGTCAGGCGATCCCGATCTCCAACGTGCCCGTCTACCAGGAGGTTGCGCGGCGCATCGGGCCGGAGCGCATGCAGGCCATGGTCGATCGCCTTGATTACGGCAACCGGCAGATCGGCACGGTGATCGACCGGTTCTGGCTCGACGGGCCTCTGGAGATCAGCGCCGTCGAGCAGACGCGCTTCCTCGCGCGGCTCGCCCGCCGGGAGCTGCCGCTGTCCGCGCGCAGCCAGACGATCGTGCGCGACATCGCGCGGCTGGAGGAACGCGATGGCGCTGTCCTCTATGGCAAAACAGGTTGGGCGAGCGCGACCAAGCCCGGCATCGGCTGGCTGGTCGGCTGGGTGGAGCGCGGCGAGGCCGTGCACACCTTCGCCGTGAACATCGACATGACCGGCATGCCGGACGCCCCGAAGCGCATGGCGATCGCGCGCGAAATGCTGGCGAAACTGGGGGTGATGTAGGCGCCGGACCGCGCTTTGAAACGCGGGCCCGAAACGCGCTATATCTGGATGCAATGGCAACCAACGCTACACCCCGTGCGGATGACCTGGCGGCGACGATGCAGCGCATCGGCGAAGCGGCGCGCGGTGCCGCGCGGGCGCTGGCGACGGCATCGCGCGAGAGCAAGGATCGCGCGCTGAGGCACGCTGCCGGCGCGGTGCGGGGGGCGCACGCCAGGCTGCTCGAGGCCAATGTCCTCGACATCGAATCCGCGAAGAAAGCCAAAGCGACGCCGGCTTTCATCGACCGCGTGACGCTCGACGGCCAGCGCATCGAGGGCATCGCCAAGGGCCTGGAGGATATCGCGGCGCAGCCCGATCCCGTCGGACAGGTGCAGGAGGACTGGACGCGCCCCAACGGCCTCTGCATCGCGCGGGTCGCGGTGCCGTTCGGCGTGGTCGGCATCATCTACGAGGCGCGACCCAACGTGACCGCCGATGCCGGCGGCCTCTGCCTCAAATCCGGCAATGCCGCGATCCTGCGCGGCGGCTCGGAAAGCTTCGAATCCTCGCGCGTGCTGGTCGACTGCCTGCACGAGGGCCTGCGCGCGGCGAACCTGCCCGAGGCGGCGGTGCAGCTCGTGCCGACGCGCGACCGCGAAGCGGTCGGCCACATGCTGACCATGAGCCGGCATATCGACGCGATCGTGCCGCGCGGCGGCAAGCCGTTGATCGAACGCGTCATGAACGAGGCGCGCATCCCCGTGATCGCGCATCTCGAAGGGCTGTGCCACACCTATGTCCACGGCGCCGCAGACCGCGACATGGCGAAGCGGATCGTGTTCAACGCGAAGATGCGCCGGCCCGGCGTGTGCGGCGCTACGGAGACTTTGCTCGTCGACCGCGCCGTGGCGCTGACCCACTTGCCGGAGATCCTGCACGACCTGCTCAAGGCCGGCTGCGAGGTGCGCGGCACCGAGGAAGTGCAGAAGCTGCATCCGCGCGTCGTGCCGGCGACCGAGCAGGACTGGTGGACCGAGTATCTCGACGCCATCCTGTCTGTGAAGCTGGTCGACGGCCTCGATGAGGCGATCGGCCATATCAACCATTACGGCTCGCACCACACCGATGCGATCGTCACCGCCGATGCAAGGGCCGCCGAGACCTTCGTCGAGCGCGTCGACAGCGCCATCGTCCTGCACAACGCCTCGACGCAGTTCGCCGATGGCGGCGAATTCGGCTTCGGCGCCGAGATCGGCATCTCCACCGGCCGCCTGCCGCCGCGCGGGCCGGTCGGCGCAGCACAGCTCACCAGCTACAAATACATCGTGCGCGGCACCGGGCAGACGCGGCCGTAACCGACATCCCCTCTCCCCAACGGGGAGAGGGGTTGGGGTGAGGCGCGCGCGATAGCGCGCTTGGAGCCATCGAAGTCCTATTCTCCCCCTCACCCTCCCGCGCGCTGCTCGCGCGCGGGCCCCTCCCTCTCCCCGTTGGGGAGAGGTGTGTCTTTCGCGCCTCAGGCGCGGCCATAGCGCTCACCCAATATTCAGCCGCGCCGGGTCGAGCGGCCGCAGCCGGCCGGGCGCAAACGGCGCCAGGTCGACCGTCCGCGCAGCACCGTCGGCGATCAGCTCCGCCATCGCTTCTCCGCTCGCCGGCGCATTCAGGATGCCCCACACGTTGTGACCGGTGGCGATATAGGCGCCCTCGGCGCCGGGGACCCTGCCCATCAACGGCAGGAAGTCCTGCGTCATCGGCCGTGCGCAGGCCTGCCGCGCGATCACTTTCGCCCTGTCGAAGGCAGGCGATATGCGCCGGCAGATGGCGTGCAGGCGCTCGAGCACCGTGTCATCGGGCGTCACCGCCGCGGGGTCGAGCGGCAGCGGATCCTCGTTGGAGAAGGCCGTGACATGGGTGTTGCCGTTGGCGCGCGGGAACACCTCGACCGACACCACGGCGCCGTCTTCGTCCTGGCAGTCGATGAACAGCGCATCGGCGGGCACGTCGGTGCCGGTGTCGAAGACGAGGCTGGGGCTCGTCCGCGCGAAGACGGGCGGAAGCCGCAGCCACTGCGCCGCCAGCAGCGACCACGGGCCCATGGTGATGACGACGGCGTCCGCCTCGATCCGCGCATCATCGACCTCGACGCCACGCACGGCCGTGCCGTCGCCAACGAGGCCGGTCACCCTGCCGGCACGCACCCTGGCGCCGTTGCGTTGCGCGGCCCCCATGATGCCTTGCGTGAATTGTCCCGGATGGACGATCGCGGTCGTCTTGGGCGTGCCGAGGCGCTGCGTGATCGCGACCCGCTCCGACAGCCAATCCAGCGTGGTGCCGCCGCCGTGGCGGCCTTCGGGCACCACGAAGCCCGCATAGGCCGTCATGGGGCGATGGCCCCAGCTATTGCCTGTTTCCTCGGCGAGGCTTGCATGCAGCGCGAAGCTGCGCCGCGCGAGTTCGTCCAGCGGGCTGCCGGCGCACCAGTCGAGCGCCAGGAAGCCGCCCGCCTTGCCTGATGCGGCGCACGCAATGCCGGAGCGTTCGACGACGGTGACGTCGATCCCGCGCCGGCTCAGGAAATACGCGGTGCAGGCACCGATGGCGCCGCCGCCGCAGACCACGACATGCATCGCCTATGTTCTCGCACGGACCCGCTCGGTCGTCGCTACCCAAATGCCGGTTCCGACGGCAACGATGCCGACCAGCAGCGGCAGGCCGATCGGCTCGCTGACGATCAACGCGGCCAGCAGGGACGCCGCGATCGGGTTGACGGTCATCGTGCTGGCGACGCGCGTCGGCGTCGTATGCTGAAGGGCGAACACCCACAGGAAGAAGGCGACGGCGCCACCGAAGACGGCCAGGTACGTCACGGCCAGGATCTGCCCGGTGCCGAAGTGGCCTGTCACCGCGAAGCCGCCGCTGAAGGCGGCGACGAGGACGAGGGCGGCACCGCCGATCGCCATGCCCGATGTCACGAAGCCGAGCGCGCTCGACCGCGCGATGAACGGCCGCGACCACACGTTATAGAGCGCCATGCACAGCGTCGCCGTCACCATGATCGCATCGCCGCGCCACGCGCCCGGCGGGGCGGTGGCGAGACCGGTGGCGAGCGCCACGGCGACGCCGGCGACCGCGATCAGCACGCCGGTGGTCTTGCGTCGGGTCAGCTTTTCGATTCCCAGCAGCGCGCCGACGACCATCGTCGCCAGTGGCAGCACCGACAGCGCCAGCGCGCCGCGCGAGGCGGTGGTGTAGGCCATGGCCTGGTTGTAGAGGATGAAGAAGAACGCGAAGAACATCAGCCCGAGCCCGGCGACGCCGATCCAGTCGCGGCCCTGCGGCCAGCGGCTGCGCAGTGCGAACGCCAGCGGCAGCAGGAACAGCACGCCGCCGCCGAAGCGGAAGGCCGCGAGCGTCACCGGGTCGATGTCCCCGATGGCGAAGCGCGTGACGGCGGCGGCCATGCCACCGAACGTGCTCGACAGGACCGCCGCCCAGACGCCGATCCGCTCGCTCACGGCACCTTGCCCTCACGCGACCGGTTTGGCGTCGATCACGAGCTGCGTCTGGATGATGACGCCGATCGTGCGGCCCTCGGCCGAGCGGACGGTCGTCTGCCAGACCATGGTGCGGCGGCCGCGATGCAGCGGCAGGCATTCGCCGCTGACCGTCGTGCCGAGCGGTGCGGCGGCGAGGAAGTTGGTCTTGGATTCGATGGTGGTGGTGCCGGCGCCGTCAGGCAGGTTGAGGACCGTCGCCGCGGCGCCCAGCGTATCGGCGAATGCCATCAGCGCGCCGCCATGCAGGATCTTCGGCCGCGTGCACAGCTCGTCGCGGACGGTGAGTTCGGCGGTGACGCGTTCGCGCGAGGCCTCGGTGAAGCGCACACCCATCAGCGCCGCGAAGGGCAGCCGCATCTGCTGCAGACGCTCGAGATCGGTCATCGGCGCTCCTCCCGCCTGTGGCAGGAGCGCAGTCAATCACAGCAGCGGCCGCAAGGCGAGATGGCCGCCGACCGCGAGCAGGCCCAGGAAGAAATAAAGCCGGAAACGGGCCGGATGGACGCGGGCGCGGATCCACTGGCCGAGCACCATGCCGAGCAGCGCCGGCGCCAGTGCCAACAAGGATGCGGCCGCCAATTCAGGCGCGAACAGGCCTTCACCGGCGAGGCTGACGGCGAGGGCAGCGGTCGAGACCGTGAAGGACAGGCCCAGCGCCTGCACCAGGTCGTCCTTCTCCAGCGCCAGCGCCTGGAGGTATGGCACGGCCGGGATCACCAGCACGCCTGTCGCGGCGGTGACGACCCCGGTGGCCGCACCCATCAGCGGGCCGAGCCACGGCTCCGCGCGCGGCGGCACGTGCAGCTTCGGCGCGACGAGGCTGACCAGCGCATAGGCAATCAGTGCCAGGCCGAGTCCGACGGTCGCGGTACCCGCCCCGTCGGCGGCGAGCAGGCCGGAGCCCGCCCAGGTGCCGACGGCGATGCCGGCCATCATCGGCCACAGGCGGCGGACCAGCGCGCCGAAGCGGGGGCCCGCCAGGAGCTGCCAGACATTGGTCACCAGGGAGGGGACGACGAGGAGCGCGGCCGCCTGTGCCGGCGCCATCACGATGCCGAGCAGTCCGACCGCGACCGTCGGCAATCCGAGCCCGATCACGCCCTTGATGAACCCGGCGAGGACGAACGTGAAAGTCGCGACGGCGATAAGCAGGGTCTGATCGGCCATGGATACGGTGTGGCCCGGTCCGCCGCGCGGCACAATGCGGGAGTTGCGCAGCCTGCCTCTGTCTGGGACGAAGGCACGTGAAATGGCGGCCCAAAAGGGCTATACACGTGTTCATGCTGACTATCCGGACATGGGAACGAGCAAGGGCTCGGAGGGGCGGCCGCGCCGTCCGGGCGAGGGCTTGAGATGACGGCGCCTGGATCGGGCACGCCGCGCTGGCACCTGTATGTGCCGAAGCTCTACACCGTGCTGCGCCAGGGCTATTCGCTGGAGGGGTTTCGCGACGACGCCATCGCCGGCCTTACCGTCGCCATCGTGGCGCTGCCGCTGGCGATGGCGCTGGCGATCGCGTCCGGCACCACGCCCGAGCGCGGCCTCTACACCGCCATCATCGCCGGCTTCCTGATCTCGGCGCTGGGCGGCAGCCGCTTCCAGATCGGCGGACCCACCGGCGCCTTCGTCGTGGTCGTCTTCAACGTCATCGCCCAGTACGGCTATGACGGCCTCGTCATCGCCACGCTGATGGCCGGCGTCATCCTGGTGGTCGCCGGTCTGGCGGGGCTCGGCACGATCCTGAAATACATTCCCCATCCCGTCGTGACCGGCTTCACGTCGGGTATCGCGGTGATCATCTTCTCCAGCCAGGTGAAGGACCTGCTCGGGCTGGAGATGGACAGCGTTCCGGCCGAATTCATCGACAAATGGCACGCCTTCCTCGCGCATCTCGACACGATCGACCCGGTTACCTGTGCGATCGCGGCCCTGACACTGGCCGGCATCCTGCTGGTCCGGCGCTATCGACCGTCGCTGCCGGCCTTCCTGATCGGCGTCGTCGCGGGATCGCTGGCCGTGCTGGCGTTCGGCCTGCCCGTCGACACGATCGGCTCGCGCTTCGGCGGCATCCCGAATGCGCTGCCGGCGCCGGCGTTGCCGGATATCAGCCTCGAGCGCCTGGGCGAGCTGCTGCCGAGCGCCTGCACCATCGCCTTCCTGGCGGGAGTCGAATCGCTGCTCTCGGCGGTCGTGGCGGACGGCATGACGGGACGGCGCCATCGCTCGAACTGCGAGCTGGTGGCGCAGGGCGTCGCCAACTGCGCCTCGGCCGTGTTCGGCGGCATTCCGGCGACGGGGGCCATCGCCCGCACGGCGACCAACATCCGCTCGGGCGCGCGCTCGCCCGTGGCGGGGATGATGCACGCCGTGTTTCTTCTGCTGTTCATGGTGGCGCTGGCGCCGCTCGCCTCCTATATCCCACTCGCGAGCCTTGCCGCGGTCCTGGTCATCGTCGCCTGGAACATGAGCGAGGCGGAGCGCTTCAGGCACCTCATGTCGGCGCCGGCCGGCGACCGCGCCGCGGTGCTGATCACCTTCGCGCTGACGGTGCTGGTCGATCTGACCGTCGCCATCCAGGTCGGCATCGTCTTCGCCGCGATCCTGTTCGTGCACCGGATGATGAGCGCCGTGGAGGTGAGCCAGGGCGTGCACGTGATCGAGGCGGACAAGGATGACTTCGCGCGCGCGCCGGACGACCGCTACCAGCCGTACCGGGACCGTCCGGCGGGCGTCGAGATCTACGAGATCAGCGGCCCGTTCTTCTTCGGCGTCGCGACGCGGCTCGAGGACGTGCTCGACCAGCTCAGGCTGCCGCCCAAGGTGTTCATCCTGCGCATGCGCGCCGTGCCGATGATCGATGCGAGCGGCGTGCACGCCCTGGAGGAGTTCGCCGCCAAATGCCGCAAGCGCGGGACGATCGTGATCCTGTCCGGCGTGCAGCCGCAGCCGCTCGACATCCTGAAGAAGATGGGCCTCGGCAACGGCGACGGCGTTCTCTTCGCCGCGGATCTGCAGGGAGCGCTGGACCGCGCCCGCGCCGTGCTCGGCAAGGACGGCGCCGCCGCTCCGTCCGGCGAGGCGTCGAGGGGCTGAGTTCATGACCATGCGCTTCGACCTGACGGACCTGCGGCTCTTCCTGCGCGTCGTCGAGACGGGGAGCATCACGCGCGGGGCGGAGCGCGCGCACCTGGCGTTGGCCTCCGCCAGCGCGCGCATCCGCGGCATGGAGGAGTCGCTCGGCGTGGACCTGCTGGCGCGCGGGCGCCGCGGCGTGCGGCCGACGCCGGCGGGCGAGGCGCTGGTCCACCACGCGCGCCTGGTGCTGCAGCAGCTCGAGCGGATGAACGGCGAGCTCGGCGAATACGCGCGCGGCCTCAAGGGCCATGTGCGGGTACTCGCCAACACCGCGGCGATGACCGAGTTCCTGCCCGAGGCGCTGGCGACGTATCTCGCCGGCCATCCCAACATCGACATCGATCTGGAGGAGCGGCCGAGCTACGAGATCGTGCAGGCGGTGGGGCAGGGGCTCGCCGATCTCGGCATCGTCGCCGACGGCATGGACCTCGGCGCGCTGGAGACGTTCCCCTTCCGGCTCGACCGGCTCGTCCTCGTCGTGCCGCGCAGCCACCGGCTCGCGAAACGCCGGAGCCTCGCCTTCCGCGACGTTCTCGGCCACGACTTCGTCGGCCTCGGCGCCGGCAGCGCGCTGCAGGATCATATCGGCCAGCACGCCGCGCGCGCGGGACGCGCGCTGAAGCTGCGCGTGCGCCTCAGCGGCTTCGACGGCGTATGCCGCATGGTGGAGCACGGCGTCGGCCTCGGCATCGTTCCGGAAAGGGCGGTGCGCCGCCACCGGCGCACCATGGCTATCGCCTCGGTGCGGCTGACCGATCCGTGGACGTTGCGGCGGCTCACCATCTGCGTGCGCCGCTTCGATGCTCTTCCGGTCCATGCGAAGCGGCTGGTCGAGCATCTGAAGGGCAAAACAGGCCGCTAGCGCCGTGCGCGCCCGTCGCTCTTCGCACGCAGCATCGATCGCGGCGGTGTCGATCCGCTTTACGTCATCAGCCTGTCATGTGCGATCCGGGCTTTCATATCAACCAACTGCGACTCTGGCGCGTGCCTTGCAAAGACGGCGCGGTCCGTCCCTATCCAATGCCGCGTTACACAGGAGTTGCAGAAATATGTCTCGTTCAAGACTGCTCGCGCTTGCCGCCGCCGCCTTCTTCGCGTCCGCGCCCGTCAGCGCGGGAACGCTGATCGCATCCGGCGATGCGACGACCGCCTTCCGCCTCGGCTCGGGCATCGCCGGAAACGTTCAGTTCGCGCAGAACATCCTCGGCTCCGGCACGCAGGTTCGCGTGTTCGGCGAGTCGGCGAACTTCAACCTGCCAAGCCAGCTCGTGAATGCGTACAACGCATTCGACGGCGTCACGGCGACGAGCTTCACGGGCCCGATCACGCAGACGCAGCTCGACGGCACCGACCTGTTCTTCGTCTTCTTTCCCTACGCTGCCTTCGACGCAGGCGAAGTCTCGGTGATGCGGGACTTCCTGCTCGGCGGCGGCACGCTCGTCGTGGCCGGCGAGGCGCCGGCGATCGGCGGCGGCGCGCAGTCGAATGCGTTCCTCAACGCGCTGCTGGCGGGCCTCGGCTCGTCGATGTCGCTCAACGATGTCTCGCTCGACATCAGCGACCAGTTCGCGGTCGGCGACGAGATCGCGTCCAACCCGCTCACGGCCGGCGTCACGAATTTCGGCTACGGCTACACGACGACGGTCAATGGCGGCGCGCCGCTGTTCTACACGAACGATCTGCTGCCGTTCATGTCGGTCGAGACGATTCCGGAGCCCGCCACCGCCGCCATGCTGGTCGCCGGCCTCGGCATCGCCGGCGCGATGTCGCGCCGCAAGCGCAGCCGCAAGGCGTGATCTGTCCTCACGGGCGCGGCGCGGCTACACGCTGCGCCGCCGCCCGGCGAGGTACGTTGCGGCCGCGAGCAGCTGGAGAAAAGCCGCCGCGATGAAGAACAGCGGCACATTGCCGGAGGGCGCGCCCGTCGCGCTCTCGGCCGCGCTGCGGAAGAGGCCGAAGGCGGCGGGTGCGAAGGCATAGCTCGCCTGGCTGATCGCCGTGATCGGCGCGACGACGCGCGGTACGTCCACCCGGGCGAATTCGACCTGTGCGATGAGCGGCGGCAGGGACGTGGCGTTGCCGATGCCCGCGCCGAACAGGATCACCCCGAGCATCATCAACGGAACATCGGTCCCCGCGGCGGCGATGAAGGCGGCGCAGCCGCCCACCTGCATCACGTAGTTCAGCGCGGCGACGACGCGCCGGTCGGCGTTCGCCGGCAGCAGCCAGCCGACGAGGGTGCGTCCGGCGATGGCGCACAGCGTGGCGAAACCCGCGGCAAGTCCCGCGAGCTGCACGCCGAAGGCGGGGACGAGCAGCGAGAAGAGATGCGCGATGAGGCCGATCTGCGCGAACATCCCGATCGCCATGCCGGCGGCAAGGGTCGCGAAGCGCCAGTTCCGCCATAGCAGCCGGCCGGGCAGCGCAGGTCGTGTCTCCATGGGCAGCGCGGTCGCGGTGGCCGGCGCGATGCCATCCGGCGCCAGGTCCATCTCTTCGGGCGTGCGGGCGAAATAGCGGCGGCACAGGAACCCGATTGCCGCGATCGCGACGACGCCGATTGCCGCCGCGGCACCCGGAAAGCCAAGCGCCGCGATGGCCACCACCCACAGCGGCGAGAACACGATGCCGCCGACGCTGGCGCCGTTATAGGCGAGCGAAAGGGCCGCGGGCCGCCTGGTGTGGAACCACGGCGAGACGATGGCATTGATCGCCGCCGCACCGGTCGCGGCCCAGCCGGCGCCGCTGAGCAGTGTTGCCGCGAAGAGTTGCCATGGTTCCTCCGCCAGCGCCCAGCCGAGCGTGCCGACGGCGAGGCAGACGGCGCCTGTCTGCGTGACCGCCGGCAGGCCGAAGCGCCGGTGCAGCGCCGGCAGGTTCGCCACCGCGACCGCGCCGACCAGGTAATGCGCGGTGACGGCGGCGGAGACGAGCGCGATCGGCCAGCCGCGCGCCTCCTGCACCGCGTAGAGGTAGACGGGCGGGCCGTAGAAGCCGAGGCCCCACCCGAAGATGGCGACGACGAACGCGGCCGTGGCGACACGCCAGCCGAAGAACGCCGTCGCCGCGGGTTTCGTTTTCATCGTGGAGGCAGCCGCGTGGGCGGATGACATGGCCGGCATCATGGCGCGGAAGGCGCCGAAGATGCTACGGCGCCGGCCGAACTGTTGCAGGGCGCATTAGGCGAGGTCGAAGAGCATGAGCTCGGCGTCGGTGACGGCGGTGACCGCGACGTCCCGCTCGTCCGACAGGGACACGCCGTCGCCCTCCTTCAGGTCGTCGCCGTCCATCGCCACGACGCCGCCCAGGACCTGCAGCCAAGCGTGCCGGCCGGGCGCCAGCGCGTGCGTCACGGTATCGCCGGCGGCGAGGTCGGCGAGATAGAGCGCGACGTCCTGGTGGATGGTGATGGCGCCGGCGCCGCCGTCGCGTCCGCCGACGCGCTGGAACCGGCCGCGCCGCTGCGCCGGGTCGAGCGTTTTCTGCTCGTAGCTCGGGACCAGCCCGTTCCGCTCGGGCAGGATCCAGATCTGCAGCAGATGGACGGAGTCCGTCGCCGAGCGGTTGAACTCGCTGTGGCGGATGCCGGTGCCCGCGCTCATGCGCTGCAGCTCCCCGGGCCGGATGACAGAGCCGTTGCCCAGGCTGTCCTCGTGCGCCAGCTCGCCCGACAGCACATAGGTGATGATCTCCATGTCCTGGTGGCTGTGCGCGGGAAAGCCCGACCCGGGAATGACGCGGTCCTCGTTGATCACGCGCAGCGCGCGGAATCCCATGTATTTCGGGTCGTGGTACTGGCCGAACGAGAAGGTGTGCCGCGAGTCGAGCCAGCCGGTCCGCGTGTGGCCGCGCGCCATGCGGTTGTGGACGACGATCATCGCGCGGGCTCCGTGGCCGTCGAAGGGGCGTTGCGGTTCATCTCGTCCGCGATCATAGCACCGCGGGCCGCGAGTTCGTCGACCGCGCTCTCCATCGTCGGGAAGATACGCACGCGGAGCTGACCTTCCGCGAAGCCATGGCTCTGCGCCCACAGCCGCCACTCGGTGGCGCGCCCGGCGCCGTTCAGCGTGATGCCGCGCTCGGCAAGCAGCCGCTGCAGGTCGCGCAGGCAGAGCAGCCCGGTCGCGTCGATCACGGGCACCGGGATCAGGTCGAGCACGACGTCGTGGACGCCCGCCCCCGCCTTGTCGACCGCGGCCAGCAGTGCGCGGCGGAAATGGGGCGCGTTGAAGAACACGATCGGGGCGTTGAACCGGAACAGCAGCAGTCCCTGCTTCGTTGCGGCCGTGGCATGCCGGGTCAGCGCGTGGAAGCCGGGCATGCCCGGTGCCTCTCCCAGAATCTCCACCATCGGCCGCGACACCAGCCGGATGAAGCGCACGAGCGCCAGCACCACCGCCAGCAGGATCGCCTCGATCGCGCCGAACACGACGACGCCGAGCGTCACGATGATCGACAGCGCCATTTCGATCGGGCTGATCCGGTAGAGCAGCTTCAGGCTCTCGATGTCCACCAGCGACAGCGCCGCGACGACCAGCACGGCCCCCAACGTCGCCACGGGCACGTACTGCAGCGGCTCCATGAAGAACATCAGGGCCAAGGCCATGACAACGGCGGCGACCAGGCCCGTTGCGTGCGTTTTGCCGCCGGCTGCATCGCTCATGGCGGTGCGGGAATCGGCGCCGCTGACGACGAAACCGCCCGACAGCGCCGAGCCGATATTGGCGGTGCCGAGTGCTGCGAAGTCCTGGTCGAGGTCGACCTCGTAGCCGTTGCGCGAGGCGAAGCTGCGCGCCGTCAGCGTGAGGCTGGAGAAGCTGACCAGCGCCAGGCCGAGCGCCTCGGGCAGCAGGCTCGGGATGACGGCGAGGTCGACCTGCGGCAGATGCAGCGCCGGCAGCCCGCCCGCGACCGGCCCGATCGTCTTCACGCCGAGTGCGCCGAGGCCGAGGAAGGCGACCGCCACCGCCGCGAGCGCCATCGCGCAGATCGCCGCCGGCAGCCAGGGCAGCACGCGCGGCACAAGGGCGAGGACCGCGAAGCTGCCCAGCGCCACGGCGACGGTGGGCAGATGCGTCTGAGGCAGCTTGCCGGCAATCTCCCACAGCCTCTGCAGGATGCCGCCTGTCTCCACCGCGAACCCGAACACCTTGCCGGCCTGACCGAGGATGATCGAAAGGGCGATGCCGTTGAGGAAGCCCACCAGGATCGGCTTCGACAGGAAATCCGCCAGTGCGCCGAGCCGCAGGAAGCTGGCCGCGATGCAGATCAGCCCGGTCAGGAAGGCGAGCATCACGGACAGCGTGAAGTAAGAGTCGGGATTGCCGGCGGCGAGCGGCGTCACCGTCGCGAGCACGAGGGCGCAGGTGGCGGCATCCGGCCCGACGATGAGCTGCCGCGACGATCCGAACACGGCATAGGCGACCAGCGGCAGCAGGCTGGAATAGAGGCCGTACTCGGGCGAGAAGCCGGCAAGCTCCGCATACGCGACCGCGACGGGCAAGGCCACGGCCGCAACGGCGATGCCGGCTTTGAGATCGCCCGTCGCGTTGCGACTGTCGTATGACAGCAGCGCCGCGAGCCCGGGCGCGAACCGCGCGATCTTCTTCATCTCCGCACGCGTTGCCCCCATGAGGCCGGCGCCTAGTCGGGAATCTCGCGGATCAGGGCGCGGCTCTGGGCGAGCACCTCCGGCGTGCGCGCGCGGGTTGCCAGCGTTCCGGCCTGTGCCAGCCACAGGCGCGCCTGCGCCGTCTCGCCGCGGATCATCGCGCTGCGCCCCGCGCGCAGATACAGATCGGCGGCTGCGGCGATGTCCTTATCCCGCGCCGCCGCGTCGCCCGCGGCGGCCAGCGCGCGGCCCATGCCGCGATAGTCGAGGGCCTGCCGCCGTCCGTCGGCCGCTGCGAGAAAGCCCTGCCGTGCCTGCCGCGCGTCGCCGGCGAGGGAGGCTCGCCACGCCGTCAGCTCGGTGCGGTCCGCCACCAGCTCCGGCTGCTGCGGATTGCTCGCGGGCAGCCGCGACAACGCGCGGTCGACCCCGGCAACGTCGCCCGATTGCGCGGCGACCAGCCCTTCGACGAAGACGGCGCGCGCTCGGACGACGGGGTCCGCACGCTCGTCATTCGCCGCGAGCCGCGCCGAAGCGGCCGCCTCTGCGGATCTTCCGAGCCGATAAAGCGCCACCGCTTCCACCAGCCGCAGCGGCGCCATGTCGCGCATCCCGCGCCGGTCCAGCTCTTCGAGCGCCGTGCGCGCCGTTTCCAGGGCCGCCTTGGCGTCGCCCTTCTGCAGCTCGGCGGCGCCGAGATCGTGGGAGATGGCGGCGATCGCCGCCTGGTCGTCGCGCTCGCGCGCGCGTTCCAGCGCTTCGCGGTACAGGCCGGCCGCCAGCTCGGGTTGATCCTGCAGATAGGCGGCCCGCGCCGCGCTCAGCGCGCGTACGAGCTGTTCGTCCTGCGCCGGCCCGTTCGCCGCGCCGCCGCAGCCGCACAGCAGGGCGGCGAGCAGGACCGGCAGTGCGGCGCGCGCGGTCAAGGCCGGACCGCCGTTGCCGGCAGGCGCGCGGCCGTGCTTTCCGGCTGGCTGCCGAACAGCCAGTGGCTGCGGAGCTGGATGACGAGCTGCTGCAGCTCCGCCGTCGTCGCGCGCGTCTGCATCATGAGCTGCGGCAGGTTCTTCGATGCTTCCTCGACGTTGCGGGCGATCTGCGGCATCTGCGGCGTCGTGCGGGCGATATCGCGCGATACGCTCTGCATCTCCGCCAGCGATTTGTCGACGCGACGGAGGAGGGCCGGTACCTGATCGACGCTTTCCTTGGCACTGGCGACCGTCGCCTCGAGATCGCGCACGATCTGGTCGTTGGTGAGGACGCGGCCGAGCGCGCCCTCGCCGCGCTCCAGCCGCTCCATGATGGAGGCGAGGAGCTGGACCGAGCGCTGCGTCTCGTCGATGATCGGCAGCACTTTCTGCTTCATCTCATCCATCATCGCGCCGAGATTTTCCGTCGGCGGCCGGTCGAGGGTGGCGGTGATGACGGCGTAGGACCAGTCGAGCGGTTCCGTGGTACCCCTGGAGACATCGAGGTAGGAGTCGCCTGCCACGCCGAAGCGCTTGCGGATCACGGCCTGCGAGTCGCGCCGCACATAGACGCGCATGCCTTCCTCCAGCCGGACTTCGGCATGCATCTGCTCCTGTTCCGGGTCGATGACGATGCGGGTCACTTCGCCTGCGCGCGTGCCGAGGATCTCGACCGCGCCGCCGCGGGCGAGTCCGGCGACACCTTCCTTGGGCAGGATGACCCGCAGGGTGGAGGAGGGGCGGAACAGCTCGTGCAGAACGCCGGCCTGGATCACCGCGGCCGCGAACAGGACCAGCGCCAGGAGCACGACGAGCCCCGTGGCTTCGTTCGCATACCGGAACCGCAACGGATCGTTTCGCATCGAAGACCGCCTTCCGCGCTGGCTATGTGGATATCCGGGCGAGCCGCGCGTCGCTCAGCCGGAGCCGTCCAGTGATAGGCAGGTTGCGCATCGCCCAGGTTCCGGGCGTGAGAGTGAGCCACAGCACCGCGGCACCACGGCGCCGCGCCCGGCCGATGACGTTCACGAGCGGCTCCAGCAGGTCGACGAAGCGCCCCTGGAGCGGATGCTCGAGGAGCACGAGAGCCGGATTGCCGACGAACGCGCGCACGAGGGAGGCGCGGACCCGGTCAATGGGTGCCACGTCCTCGGGCCTGGACACGGGGATGCCCGGCAGACCGAAGGCGCGCGCCAGATCCGACGCTTCGGCGAGCACGTCGGCTTCGGCGCGGCGCGTATGGTGGCGCTGCTGCAGCAGGATGTTGTCGATCAGCGACAGGCGCGGCAGCCACGCTTCGGCCGCGAAGGTACGCCCGATCCGGCCGCGCAGCGCGTTGGCGTAGTCGTTCGGCATCGCCTGCCATTCATGGCCGAGGAAGCGCACGGTGCCCGAGGCGGGTTCGATCAGGCCGGAGCACAGATCGGCGAATGCGGCCGCGCGCGCGTAGTCGCCGGCATCGATCAGCTCGAAGGAGCCTCGTTCCAGCAGCAGCGACGTGCTGGCCAGGCTTATGCCGCTGTCGAGGGAGGCGCGGACGTCGTCGAGCTCGAGGACACAGCGCGTCCGGTCGACGGCCATCGTGTCGCTTGCGCCGTTGATCGTCGGACCGGTCCGGTCGGCCGTCGCATCCATGGCAGCCTCAGAAGGAGAACGCGAGCGCGCCCGCGACGACGAGGACGGAGAGCACCGCGCGCACGAAGCCGCGCGGCAGCAGCGCCGTCATGTCCGGTCCGCTGCGCCCGGGAGTCAGGGCCACGAAGCAGCAGATGAAGCCGATCGCAAAGCCGATCGCGAGCGACTTGACCGGCAGGACGAGGAAGTCCCACGGCTCCATCGCCCGGACGACATTGTCGAGGAAGCCGGCAAAGGTGATCCGGATGACGCCGAGCGAAAGGCCGACGAGGTAGCCGGTCGTCAGCGCCGTGGCGATGAACAGGATCGTCAGCGCGAATGTCGCGACCGTGATCGCCAGCACGCGCGGCATGAAGAAATAGATCAGCGGATCGATCCCCATTGCGTCGAGCCGTCGCACCTGACCGCTGTGCTGCATGGCGCCCAGCTCGGCCAGAGCGACCGTCCCGCTGCGTCCAAGGACGATGAGGCCGACCAGCACCGGCGCCAGGTCGCGCACGAGGATGAGAACGAGGACGCGGCCTACTTTCGTGATCTCGCCCGCGATCTGCAGCCAGTAGAGCGCCTGGTAGACCATGACGAGGCCGACGATGGCGCCTGTCACCAGGACCGTCGGCAGTGCCTCCGGCGCCGCCTGACGGAGCACGCGATGGAACTCGGCGCGCACGGTGCGGCGCCAGTTGACCGGCCGCACCGCCTGCCGCAGCACCGCGAAGGCGACGCCCAGGCCCGACACGACCGCGCGGACGGCACGCAGGACGGGCGCGCCGATCGCATGAAGGAAATGCCGCACCCGGCGCGGAACCCGGAGGGCAAGGCCGTTCGCCGATGCGCTTCCGGCTATCATATGCGCCCGGCCAGCAGGTAGATGGCCGTCTCGCCCTCGGGATGCACGTAGAAGGTCCCGCGCGGGCGGAGCAGGAACTCGCTCGAAAGATGGCGGTAGGCGAAGGCGGTGACCTGGATGCCGCCGGGCGGCGCCGTCTGCGCCATTTCCGCCGCGCGCTTCGCCGCGGCGCCCCACAAATTGTAGCAATGCCGCCCGCTGCCCACGGCAGTACCCAGCACGACCCCGGTGTCGATGCCCATCTGCAGGCGGCTTGCGAGCTGGTCGCTCGCCTCGCGCAGCGCCAGCGCCGCGCGCGCAATCGTGCGTCCCGCCTGCGCGGCGTCGCCGGAGAATCCCGCCGCGGCGACCACGCAGTTGCCGAGCACTTTCAGATAGGGAATCTCGAGCCGCTCCGCCGCTTCCTCCAGGGCGCACGCAACCATGTCGGCGGCCGCATTTGCCGCGGCGGCCTGATCGCCATCCGCTGGGCTGCGTCCATTGCCCGAGTCCGCGCCGTCCGTGACCAGGACGGTCAGGATGGTTGCCCGTGGAAACACCTCCGCAGCGTCGGGGTCCGACCGGTTCTGCCACAGCGCTTCCTGCCGGCCTGTATCGACGGCGGTTTCGCGGCGCGCCGCCTCGGTGGCGGGCACCACGCGATCGGCCGGCGCCTCGTCGGCGTCGGAGGCGTCCGCGACGGGTCCGGCGGCGACGACTTTCTCTTGCGTCGGAGGCGGCACCGGCTCCTCGCCGTGGTCAAGCGTCGGCGCTACGATCCGCACGGCCTCGACATGCGCCACGGTGCGCGCGAAGCTCTCGATCCCCGCGGTGCGGCGCGCCGCCGGCGGCAGATCCTCCAGCCATATGCTTCCGACCACCTCGCCGGCCCGCTTGATCGGCACGGCCATCAGCGACTGTACCCCGAGCGGCCGGAGGTATGTCTGATACAGCGCGCTGGTCCGCGGATCCTGTGCCGCGTCCGCGACATCGACGCCGCCCTCGCACAGCGCGGCCCAGAGCTGCGTCAGCTCGGCACGGTGCAGTTCGACGCCCGGCGTGTGCGTGCGCGCTTCGCGATCGAAGCAATCGGCGCACAGAAGGGTGCGATCGCCATGCGTCAGCCGCCAGACGCTGATGCGGCGGGCGCGCGTGGCGTCGGCAAGCGATTCGGCGAGGGCACAGGTGCCGCGCCGGTCTGCCGGATCGAAGAGGGACGCGGAATCTGCCAGCGCGGCGAAGGCACGGCTCTGGGCCTCCAGGTTTTCCTGCCGGTCCTTCACCAGCCGCGCGTTGCGGTCGGCGCGAAGGCCCTGGCGGACCAGGAGCCAGGCCAGCAGGGCGGCGATGCCGATGACCGACAGCGACAGCAGCAGCGCCGTCCGGTTGTTGGTGGCGACGAACCCGATGACCTCTTTTTCAGGCACGACGATGAGGGCGGACCAGTTCTTCTGTCCCGCGATCGGCAGCGCTGCGGACGCGAAGATGATGCGCTCGCCGTCGACTTCGACGGTGCCATGGGCGGGGCCTTCGACGCGCAGGCGGTTGAAGGCCCGGGTCAGGGCGAGGTCGCCGAGTTCATCGAGGCGGCGGGCGACCAGCGTGCCGTTCTCTTCGCGCAGAATCCGTTCCGGCTCCGGGAAGGCGATAAGGCGCCCTTCCGCGTCGATGATCATCGCGCGGCCGGTCTTGCCGATGTCGATGCCTTTGAGGAACTCGCTCAGCGCGGCGAGCGTGATGTCGATGCCGAAGACCGCGGAAACCTGCCCGTCTCCCGCCATGAGCGGCAGCGCCGTCGTGATACCCGGCGTGCGCTCGGTGAAGAAGGCGTAGACCTCGGTGAGGTACAGGCCGCGCGCGCTGACCGCCCCCTTGTACCAAGGCCGCGTGCGCGGATCGAAATCGTCCTGCACGTCGCGTTCACTGACGCTCTGCCCGACCGGGTCGCGGCGGATCAGGCGGACCTGCCTGGTTCCATCCGGCGCGATCGTGATCAGCTTCGTCTCGGTTCCACCGCCGGCGACGCGGGAGATCATGAGGAACTGCCCCTTGCCGTCGGCGACGTAGAAAGAGGCGAACTGGTCGTAGGATTGCAGGAGGTTCTGTCCGAACCGCTCGGTGCGTTCGATGCCCTCGCCGGAGACGAAGGTTCCCGCGCCAATCGCCTGTCGTGCGAACTGCGCCATGTTCGGCGCGGGCGTCAGATAGGCCGTGACCTCGGTGCTGATGCGGGTTTCGAGCGAGCGGAGCAGGTCGCCCGAGAGCACCGATGCGCCGCGCCGGTTGCTCTCGTAGGAATAGAGGGCGATGCCGAGGATCGCGCCGATCAGAAGCGCGACCGAAATAACCGGAATGCCGACGCGCAGGACACGCTGACGCCGCTGCGCCCGGCGTTCCTCCGGCGCGATGCTGAGATCTATTAGCTCTGCGCCATGCAAGATCCGCTGCCCGGTGTTGGATTGGAGAGCAGCCGTGGCCGCTGCTGCGTCCATCCATAGTCGCCGCTTCGGACACAAGTTCCGACACGTAAAGAACCCCGGACGGGACCGGGCGTTCCCGTAGCGGGCCTAGGGGAATACCCTAGACGGCGCGCGCACGGGCCCTATGCCGTGCGTCTCCAGTCGATGCGCAACGGCGATCAGCCGCGCTCTTTCTGGTACTTCGCGAAGACGCCGTTGAGTTGTGCGCCGGGCGCGCCGCGGCCGAGTGCGGTGAAGGTCCCTTCCGAAGCGATCTCCTTGGCGGCGCGGAGGAACTCGCCAAGCGCGGCGCGGGCCAGGGAGCCGCCGACACTGATGCGGCGCGTGCCCAGCGCGGAGAGCGCCGCCACCGACAGACCCATGGTCAGGACGTTCACCGGCTTCGGCGCGACGGCCTTCACCAGCGCGCCGATCTGCGCTTCCTCGCGCAGGCCCGGCGCGTAGAGGCAGTCGGCGCCCGCCTCCGCATAGGCCTTGATCCGGCGCACCGTCTCCTCGAAATCCGGCGCGCCGACGAAGAAGCCCTCGGAGCGTGCGGTCAGGATGACGCCACCGCCGCGCTTGTCGATCGCGGCGCGGGCGGCACGGATGCGCGCGACCGCGAGCTCGAAATCATAGAGCGGGGCCTCGGCCTTGCCGGTCGAATCCTCGACGGACAGGCCGGCGACGCCGGTGTCGACGGCGAGCGCGACGTTGGTCGCCACGTCGTCGGGACGCTCGGCGAAGGCGTTCTCGTAGTCGGCGTTGATCGGCACATCCACCGCCTGGACCAGGGCGGACAGGTGGCTCAGGACCTCGTCCCGTCCCACCTGATTGTCCGGCCGGGCGTGCGTCCAAGCGAAGCCAGCGCTGGTGGAGGCGAGCGCCTTGAAGCCCAGGCTTTCGAGCAGCACCGCCGAGCCGACGTCCCACGGGTTCGGAATCACGAAGCAGCCGGATTCGTGCAGGCGGCGGAAGGCGGCGCGCTTGTCGGCGATGGTGGGGCGCATGGTTACTCTTTCTGAACGTGCTGCTGGTTGGCGGGATACTAGCATCGCCCCGGCGGCGGGGCGGAGGCGGAAGATTCCGTATTGCCGCCAGCACCCATATGCGGCCTAATCGTCGCGGAGAAACCATGCCCGCGCGGTCCCCGGACCGGGCGGGCATTTTGACTCAAAGGGTTGCTCTGGGAACAGCCTGGGGCTTCGCCCTGGCGTTTCCCCTCCCTATTCAGTTTTTTCAACCAATCGGCTCTGGTGGCTATGTGGCCGGGAGCGGTAGGAAATTGTTATGCCTGCCACTATACCGTGCAGGCATGATTAGGAAATTCAGAAGTCCATTGTGGAAGACAGCAAAGTTTTCGGCGTTATCGGCGAGCGCTGTCCTCCTGGTCATGGCTGTCGCTAATGACGCTGACGCGCAGAAACGGTCTTTCGAGCGGCTCGCTGATGGCCGCGTATTTGTTGAGATATTCGGGCAGCAAATGGCATTGCCAGGATCGGAGCCCGAGCTGGATGAAGTCCGCTTTTATCCCGATCGAGTAAGGCGGAGCGACCGCCCGTTTTTCTCCCTTCGAGAGGCGCTAGCTGAACCAGACAAAGCACGCAGATCCATTGACCAGGAAGAGAGAAGCGTCATCGTAAGAATCATTGTGGATAGTCGGTCTGGTGGGCCAATCCTGGGTCTCTATCCTCGGGGAACGGCGCCACTCGGAGGGGTGAGCGTCATCGTAAGTCGTCAAATTCGGCCGAACTTTTCTAGAGGCAAGCTGCCAGCACGTGCTGCGGTCTGGCCACCAGAATCCGCCGTTCCGGACGAAGACGGATACTTCATTCGCCGAGGCGTCGTCAGCTCTAATGCGACCGAGCCGATGGACATTGCGTATCGGCTGCCGGCCGCAAAGCGGCTTTGGCGTACTGGCGTCGATCTCATTGTGATCTGCACTCTGACGGGGGCCCCAGTTCGGCACTGTGGTTATCATCTCGCGACGGAGGATGGCCGAATCTCGATTGGCTGGAGCTGGCATGAGCGGGGACCGCAGATCACGCCAAGAATGGAACCGTACACGTTTCCAAAATCCGCGTGGGCCGAGCTTGATGTCAGATTGCGCGAGGTCGCCGGACACTTGCTTCTGAACCGACCCTCGGGCGAAATGGAGTGAATGTCCGAGATGCGAATTGGAGATTTCCTTCCAAGCGAGAGGACGGAAGGGCGAACCGGCTGAAACGGTGAAACAGCCGGAACGGGTGAAACGGCTGAAACGAGTGAAACAGTGAAACAGCTACTTCGTGGCCGGGCCGCGGCTCGCCTCGAGGCGGCGCAGGATGGCCTGGCGCTCCGCATCGGTCAGGTTCGGCCAGGCGGCGATCTCGGCGATGGTGCGGCCGCAGCCGACGCAGACCTTGGTCACGGGATCGAGGCGGCAGACCGAAATGCACGGGCTCGCGGTCATGCCGCCGATCGGACAGGCCGGATGCCGCGCAGGATCGCCGGGCTCTCGGGATCGCCGCCGGACGGGATGATCTCGTCGCCGCCGCAGCACGGGTCGATGTTGGTGCGGCAGTGCTGGCACTGGGCATGGCCATGGACCCAGACGGCCTGGGTCGGGCGCTGGCACCACGGGCAGATCTGGATGGCGCGGGCGGGGGTGTGAGGCATCGGTCGGCGCTTTCGTCGGACCCGGGCCACAGCCCTAGGTCTATGTGTTTGTTGAAGCGCCATAACAACCGATAGTGGTTAAAGAGACTTTAAGAAGCCCGGAAAGGCTGTCAGATCAACGAGTCGCTCAGCGGCCTCCCGCGGCGGCGGAGGCCGCGACTCGGTCACGCTGGCGCACCAGGCCGAGGATGGTGTCGCACATCGGGGTCGGCGCCCCGACCAGCCGGGCCATCTCGACCACCGCGCCGAGCAGGGCGTCGACCTCCAGCGGCCGGCCGCGCTCGAGGTCCTGCAGCATCGACGTCTTGTGCGGCCCCACCCGGGACGCCATCTCGATGCGCTTGTCGACGCTCATCGGCATGGTGATGCCGAGGCGCTTCGCGACCTCGGCGGCCTCGACCATCATCGCGCGCAGCGCCGGCCGGCTGTTGGCGTCGGTCGCGAGCACGTCGAGCGTTGCATGGGTGAGCACGCTGACCGGATTGAAGGACAGGTTGCCCCATAGCTTGCCCCAGATCTCGGCGCGGATATCCGGGCTGATCGGCGCATCGAAGCCGGCGGCGACGAGCGCCTCGGCGATGCGCGTGATGCGCGGCGTCGTGGTGCCGCCGATCTCGCCGAGGATGAAACGCCGGCCGGAGGTGTTGCGGATCACGCCGGGCGAGTCGATCTCGCCGGCGGCGTAGACGACGCAGCCGATCGCGCGGTCGGGGCCGATGCCGTCCCACTGCGCGCCGTCCGGATCGACACTGGCGATGCGCAGCTCCGCCCATTTGCCGGGCAGCTTGTGGAAATACCAGAACGGCACGCCGTTCATCGCCGTGACGACGGCGGTGTCGCGGCCCAGCAGCGGCCCCATCGCGCGTGCCGCATCCGATGCCGACGTCGCCTTGGTGGCGAGGATGACGACGTCCTGCGGGCCGAGATCGGCGGGCTTGTCGCTGCACGCGACATTGACCGTGAGTTTGTGCCCGTCGGTGAGCAGCGTGGCGCCGTTCTTGCGCAGGGCCTCGAGATGCGCGCCGCGCGCGACGAAAGAGACGTCGTGGCCGGCGCGCGCGAGTTTGACGCCGAGGAGGCCGCCGATGGCGCCGGCACCGTAGATGCAGATTTTCATGGGGCGCGACCTTAGCGGATCGCGCGCGATGCACAAGCGTTCAGGCGCTGTCGCGCAGCACGATCTCGAACCCGAGATCGACCCGGGAGTCGGTCTTCTTGCCGGCCAGCCGCTCGACCAGCATCGATGCGGCGCGCCGGCCGATATCGCGGCCGGGAATGCGCACGGTGGTGAGCGCGGGAATCACCTCGCGCGCCACCTCGAAATCGCCGAAGCCGGCGACGGCGATGCGGCCGGGCACGACCAGCCCGCGCCGCGCGCACTCCATCAGCGCGCCGAGGGCGAGGAAGTCGTTGGCGAAGAACACCGCGTCGATGTCCGGCTGTTCCTGCAGCAGCCGCGTCATGGAGTCGGCACCGCTGCGGATGGTCTGGCCGGCCTCGTTGGTGACGGTGAAGATGATCGGCGTGCGGCCGCTCTCTTCCATGGCCCGGCAATAGCCGGCCTGGCGGCGGCCGGAGCGCGGCTCGGAGGCGGGGTCGACGCCGGCGAAGGCGATGTGGCGGTAGCCGCGGCCGATCAGCGCCGCGGTCATGCGCCGCGCCGCCTCGAAGTTGGAGAAGCCGACGAGCAGGTCGATCGGCGCGTCCGTGAGCTCCCACGTCTCGACGACCGGAATGCGCTGGTCGCGCAGTTGCGCGCGCACGCGCCTGGTGTGCTGCACGCCGGTGAGGATCAGTCCGTCCGGCTGGCGGCCGAGGAAGGCGGCGACCAGCGCTTCCTCGGTTTCGGGCGAATAGCCGGCATTGCCGAGGAGGAGCTGGTAGCCGTGCTCGCGCAGCACGTCGGTCATGCCCTCGACCGTCTCGGCGAAGATCGAGTTGGCGAGCGTCGGCACGACCGCGGCGACGATGCGGCTGCGCTGCGACTTCAGCGTGCCCGCGGCGAGGTTGGGGACATAGCCGAGCGCGCGGATGGCCGCCTCGATGCGCTGGCGCGCCTTGGGCGACACCTTGTCGGGCGTGCGCAGCGCACGCGACACGGTGATGGCCGAAACGCCGGCGCGCTGCGCGACATCGGCCATCCGGGACGGGGCGGAAGAGGGGGCAGGCTTACGGGCCATTTGACAGGGATGCATGTTATCGATAACATCCCCCGCAGATCAAGCAGGGGCCGCGACCATGCTGACAAAAGCGCAGCGCGAGCAGTACCGCGAAGACGGCTACGTCCTCGTCGAGAACGTGCTGACCCCCGACGAGCTGCGCGCGATGCGCGGCGAGGTCGACCGGATCGTCGCCGGCGCCGCCAAGGTCGACCGCAACGACGACGTCTACGATCTCGAGGACACGCACACGGCGGCCACCCCGCGCGTGCGGCGCATCAAGGTGCCGCACAAGCACGCTCCGTTTTTCTGGGACCTGATCCGCAACGAGCGGATGGTGGCGCTGCTGACGGCGCTGCTGGGGCCCAGCATGCGCCTGCAGAACAGCAAGCTGAACCTGAAGTCGGCGGGCTACGGCGCCGCCGTCGAGTGGCACCAGGACTGGGCCTATTATCCGCACACCAACGACGACGTGCTCGCGGTCGGCGTCATGATCGACGACTTCGTCGAGGACAACGGGCCGATGATGGTGCTGCCGGGCACGCATCGCGGCCCGATCTATGATCACCACGCGGAAGGGCGCTTCTGCGGCGGCATCGATCCCGCGGTGCACCCCCTGGACTTCACGAAGGCGGTGAAGCTGATCGCGCCCGCCGGCTCGGTCAGCCTGCACCACGCGCGGCTGATCCATGGCTCGGACCTCAACCGCTCGGGCAAGTCCCGCCGCTTCCTGCTGTATGAGGTCTGCGCCGCCGACGCGTGGCCGCTGGCCGGCGCGTTCGGCCCGTTCACGTCCCTGGAAGAGTTCAATTCGCGCATGATCGCCGGCGAGCCGACGATCGAGCCGCGGCTGGAGAAGGTGCCGGTGCGCATGCCCCTGCCCAAGCCGCTCGATCCGAGTTCGCTCTACCAGGCCCAGAAGGGCCTCGGCACTCGCTTTTTCGAGGAGCACAAGGAAACAGCTTTGACCGGCCGGTAGGTGATCCGGTGGCAGACCGGCCGGAGCCGCGGTGCCCGCGGCAAAGAATACAAGAACCGGTAGGGAGGGACCCATGCGAGCGACATTCAGGCCGCTGTTGTCGGCCATTGCCGGCGTTGCGCTGGCTGCATTCTTGCCAGGCGCCGCGCAGGCGCAGACGACCCTGATATTCGGCGGATCGGATGCGCTCGGCTCGATCCTCGACCAGCAGAACAAGCAGTTCACGAAGATCGTGAACGAGAAGGCCGGCGGCAAGCTGCGGGTCAACTTCATCGCCGGCGAGCAGCTCGGCAGCGACATGCAGGTCATCGAGCAGATGATGCAGGGCTCGGTGCAGATCTACGGCGACGTGCTCGACTGGTACGCGAACTGGGTGAAGGACTTCGCCATCCTGGCCTGGGGCTTCACGTTCCGCGACTCCGACCACATGCAGCGCTTCATCGACAGCGACATCTACGCGGCGATGGCGGAGAAGCTGCGCGCCGAGCAGGGCATCCGCATCCTGGCCGCGGCACCGACCCAGCCGCGTATCCTGTTCGCGAAGAAGCCGATCAACACGCTGCAGGACCTGAACGGCGTGAAGATGCGCGTGCCGGAGATCAAGACATATCTCACGCTGTGGGAGACGCTCGGCACGCGGCCGAGCCGGCTCGCCTGGGGCGAGGTCTATCTCGGCCTCAAGACCGGCGTGGTCGAGGCGGCCGAGGGACCGATCTCGTCGGCCTACTCCGCCAAGTTCCACGAGGCGGCGAAGTACGTGGTGCGCACCGATCACCTGATGTCGTCGTCGCACATCACCATCAACGACAAGGCGTTTCAGCGCCTGCCGGCGGATCAGCAGAAGATCCTGATCGACGCCGCGCGTGAGGCGACGCAGTGGACGCGTCAGCTTGCCCAGAAGGAGACCGAGGACACGGTCAAGAAGATGGGCGCCGAGGGGGCCACGATCATGCCGATCAACCGCGGCCCGATCAACGACAAGGCGCGCGAGGCCGTCGCGATCATGGAGAAGGACGGCTCGTGGTCTGCGGGCTTGTGGGAAAAGCTGCAGAAGATGTGATCGGCTGACCCCGCGTTTCTTTTCCGGAGCAACGATTTGCTTGATGCCTATAAGCGCCTGCTCGACGTGATCGGTCACGTCGAGCGGGTTCTCGGCCTTGCGCTGATTGCGGTCATCATCATCACGATCACGGTGCAGGTCGTCACCCGCTACCTGTTCAACTACCCGATCATCTGGGTGGAGGAGCTGGCGACCTATTCGTTCATCTGGGGCACCTTCGTCGGCGCCAGCCTGGGCCTCAAGCAGGGGCGTCACATCAAGATCGAGACTTTCGTCCTGTTGCTGTCGCCGCAGCGCGCGGCGATGGTGCGCTTCGCCGGGCTGTTCTTCATCGCAATCCTGATGGTCGTGCTGATCAAGCACGGCTGGACGGTGATGGCGATGGAGGGGCGGTCCTACTCGATCGCCCTGCCGGTGCCGGTGGCCCGCATGTGGTTCTACTCGGTGCCCCTCGTGGTGGGCGCCGCGTCGATGCTGCTCACCACCGTCTATCTCATGCTGGTCGAGGCGCGGACCATGCGCGGCGCGGAGCAGACGCGCGCATGACGCTCATTCTTCTGTTCGGTATCTTCGCGCTTCTGGTCGCGATCGAGGTGCCTGTCGGCTTCGCCATGGCGCTGGCTTCGATCGGCGTCATCGTCATCGACCAGCCGTTTCCGCTGACCATCGTCGTCCAGCGCATGGCATCGGGACTCGACAGCTTCCCGATCCTCGCCATCCCGCTGTTCATTTTCGCCGGTCACCTTCTCAACCGCGCCGGTATCGCCGAGCGCATCTTCCAGTTCGCTGGCGCCCTGGTCGGACACATCCGCGGCGGGCTCGCGCATGTCAACGTCGTCGCCAGCATGATCTTCGCCGGCATGTCCGGCGTGGCGCAGGCCGATGCCGCCGGTCTCGGCGTGGTCGAGGTCAAGGCGATGAAGGAGGAAGGGTTCGACGCCTCGTTCGCGGCGGCGGTCAGCGCCTCCTCCGCGATCATCGGGCCCATCATTCCGCCCAGCGTCATCATGGTGATCTACGCCGTGACGGTGCAGGCCTCGGTCGCGGACCTGTTCCTTGCAGGCATCCTGCCGGGTGTCCTCATGGGCCTGTGTCTGATGACGATGATCTATTTTCTCGTCGTCACCGGCCGTGTGAAGGCGCCGAAGCAGCAGCGCGCGACGGTCCCCGAGCTCGGCCGGTCTTTCAAGCGCGCCCTGCCGGCGCTGATGGCGCCGATCATCCTGACCATCGGCATCCTGGGCGGCATCGCAACGCCGACCGAACTCGGCGCGATCACCGTCGTCTATGCGATCATCCTCGGCTTCATCAACCGGGAGCTGACCTGGTCGGAGGTGCTGACCGCGGCCACGGACACGCTCATCACCTTCGGCGTGCTCGCTTTCATCATCGCCTGCGCGGTGCCGTTCGGCTGGCTGGTGGCGGTCACCGAGATGCCGGCGAAGCTCGCCGACTTCCTGTTCTCCCTGACCGACAACAAGTACGTTATCCTGGCGCTGATCAACGTGATGCTGTTGATCGTCGGCTGCTTCATGGAAACGACCGCGGTCCTGTTGATCGCGACGCCGACGCTGTACCCGCTGATCACCGCGCTCGGCATCGATCCCGTGCATTTCGGCATCATCCTGATCATCAACCTGCTGATCGGGACCCTGACGCCGCCCTTCGGCATCATCCTGTTCATCATGATGGACATAGCCAAGGTCAGCTTCGGCGTGATGGTACGGGCCATCCTGCCCTTCTATGTGCCGCTCTTCGTGACGCTGCTCATCGTCACGTACTGGGAGGGCTTCGTCATGGCCGTCCCGCGGTTCTTCGCGAACTGAGAGCGCAAAAAGAAAAGGGGCGGGTCGTTGACCCGCCCCCATTAAGCCCGAGGCCTTGCCGATCAGAACAGGCCGCTGATGCGCCCGTCCGCAGCGACCTCGATGCTGTTGGCGGCCGGAACCTTCGGCAGGCCCGGCATGGTCATGATCTCGCCGCAGATGACGACGAGGAACTCGGCGCCCGCCGAGACTCGCACCTCGCGCACCGGCACGACGTGGTCGCTGGGCGCGCCCTTGAGGTTCGGGTCGGTCGAGAAGCTGTACTGGGTCTTGGCGACGCAGATCGGGTAGTGGCCGAAGCCGCCGCCCTGCAGCTCCGCGATCTGATCGCGGACCTTCTTGTCGGCCGTGATGTCGCGCGCGCCGTAGATCTGCTGGGCGATGGTGCGGATCTTCTCCCACAGCGGCAGGTCGTCGGGGTAGAGGAACTTGAAATTGCTGGCGGCGGGCTTGCCTTCGATCGTGCGCACCACGGCATGCGCCACGTCGGCGGCACCCGGTCCGCCGCCCGCCCAGTGGTCGGCCATGATCGCCTCGACGCCGAGGTCGGCGCAGGCCTTCCGGACCAGCTCGATCTCGGCCGGTGTGTCGGCGGAGAAGCGGTTGATCGAGACGACCACCGGCAGGCCGAACTTCTGCACGTTGGTGACGTGGCGGGCGAGGTTCGTGATGCCCTTCTTGAGCGCCTCGAGGTTCTCCGTCTTCAGCGCGTCCTTGGCGACACCGCCGTGCATCTTGAGGGCGCGGATGGTGGCGACGAGCACGACGCAGTCCGGCTTGAGGCCGGCCTTGCGGCACTTGATGTCGAGGAACTTCTCCGCGCCGAGATCGGCGCCGAAGCCCGCCTCGGTGACCACGTAGTCGGCGAGCTTGAGCGCCGTCGTTGTGGCCAGCACCGAGTTGCAGCCATGCGCGATGTTGGCGAAGGGGCCGCCATGGATGAACGCCGGGTTGTTCTCCAGCGTCTGCACCAGGTTGGGGGCGAGGGCGTCCTTGAGCAGCGCCGTCATCGGGCCTGCGGCCTTGAGGTCGGCGGCGCGGATCGGTTTGCGGTCGCGCGTGTAGCCGACGATGATGTTGCCGAGGCGGCGCTGCAGGTCCTGCAGGTCCGTCGCAAGGCAGAAGATGGCCATAACTTCCGAGGCGACGACGATGTCGAAGCCGTCCTCGCGGGCATAGCCGTTGGCAACGCCGCCCAGCGAGTTGACGATCTGGCGCAGCGCGCGGTCGTTCATGTCCATCGCCCGGCGCCATGCGACGCGGCGCGGATCGATGCCGAGCGCGTTGCCCCAGTAGATGTGGTTGTCGAGCAGGGCCGCGAGCAGGTTGTTCGCGGACTCGATCGCGTGGAAGTCGCCGGTGAAGTGGAGGTTGATGTCCTCCATCGGCACGACCTGGGCGAAGCCGCCCCCGGCCGCACCGCCCTTGACGCCGAAGCAGGGGCCCAGGCTCGGCTCGCGCAGGCAGATGATCGCCTTCTTGCCGATGTGGTTGAGGGCGTCGCCGAGGCCGACCGTCGTCGTCGTCTTGCCTTCGCCGGCCGGCGTGGGCGTGATCGCCGAGACGAGGATCAGCTTGCCGTTGGGCTTGTTCTTGAGCGTGCGGATGTAGTCGAGCGAAACCTTCGCCTTGTAGTGGCCGTAGGGCTCGAGGTTTTTCGCGTCGAGGCCGAGCTTGTCCCTGGCCACGTCGACGATCGGCCGCATCTGCGCCGCCTGCGAGATCTCGATGTCGGATTTCGGTTTGGCGTGCTGTTCTTTCGGATCGCGCATTTTCTTCCCCTCGACGTCCCTTCGCCCTTTGGTGGTTATCCCCCGGGCGCTGCCCGAGGGGCTCAGACTTGATTCTTGCTCAGCCCAGCGTCGCGCCGGCCTTGAGGCCGCTGGCCGCGACGAAGTCCGATGCCTTCTGCTTCGGCCCGTCCGCCGGCTTCACGCGCTTCACCGCGATCTGGCCGCCATTGCAGGCGACGACGAACCCGTCGGCCGTGATCTCCGTCACGGTGCCGGGCTTGGCGCCGCCCTTCGCCGGCAGCTTCGCGCAGTCGAAGATCTGCAGCGCCTTGCCGTCGACCTTCGTCCATGCGCCGGGTGCGGGATTGGCGCCACGGATCAGGTTCCAGATCTGCTGCTGCGGCTTCGACCAGTCGATCTGGACATCCTCGAACTTGCACCAGCTCTCGTAGGTCGCCTGCGACTCGTCCTGCTTGATCTTCGGCGCCTTGCCGGCCTTGACGAGGTCGAGCGCCTCGAGCATCGCCTCGACGCCCTGCGGGAACAGGCGGTCGAAATAGACGCTGCCGATCGTGTCGTCATCCTTGATGGGCGTCTCCTTCTGCAGAAGGATCGGGCCGGTATCGAGGCCGTTGTCGGGCCAGAAGATCGTCAGGCCGGTCTTGGTCGAGCCCTGGATGATCGGCCAGTTGATCGAGCTCGGCCCGCGGTGCTTCGGCAGCAGGGACGGGTGGTACTGGATCGAGCCGTGCGTCGGGATGTTGAGGAATTCCTCCGGCACGAACAGCGTCACGTAGGCCATGATCTGCAGGTCGGGCTTGAGGGAGGCGAACTGCTCCCACACTTCCGGCTTGCGGTAGGATTTCGGCTGATGAACCGGAAGGCCGGCGGCCAGCGCCGCCTCCTTCAGCGGGTCGATCTTCTGGCCTTCCTTCTCGGGCGCCGCATAGACCGCGATCACGTTCTCGCCGCGTTTGAGAAGCGCTTCCAGAACCGCTTTACCGAAGGCCTGCTGGCCATGAACCACGATCCGCATCGTCTGCTCCCTGCTGCTTTGAGGCTTCCTGACTTCAGGCCGCTGCCTTCGCGCCTTCCTTCTTCGGCGCGCTGAGGGCGCCGGATCCCTTGATCTCGGCGATCTCGTTCGCCTTGAAGCCGAGCACGCTCTTGAGGATCTCGTCGGTGTGTTCGCCCAGCAGCGGCGAGCGCGTCACTTCGGAAACCGAGTCGGACAGCTTGATCGGGTTGCCGACGGTCAGGTACTTGCCGCGCGTCGGATGGTCGACCTCGACCACCGTGCCGGTGTTGCGCAGCGACTGGTCCTCGGCGATCTCCTTCATCGACAGGATCGGGCCGCAGGGGATGTCGTACTTGTTGAGGATGTCCATGGCCTCGAACTTGGTCTTGGTCATGGTCCACTGCTCGATGCGCTCGAAGATCTTCTTCAGGCGCGGCAGGCGCGCCGGCGGCGTCGCGTAATCAGGATCGGTCTTCCACGTCGGCTCGCCGATCACGTCGCAGATCGCCTCCCAGACAGGCGCCTGGGTGATGAAGTAGATGTAGGCGTTGGGGTCCGTCTCCCAGCCCTTGCACTTGATGATCCAGCCCGGCTGACCGCCGCCCGAATCGTTGCCGGCGCGCGGCGTGGCGTCGCCGAACGGAAGGTTCTGGCCGAACTGGCTGTACTCCTTGAGCGGCCCGTGCTTCAGGCGCTGCTGGTCGCGCAGCTTGACGCGGCACAGGTTCAGCACGCCGTCCTGCATGGCGCACAGCACCTTCTGGCCGCGGCCGGTGCGGTTGCGCTGGAAGAGGGCGGTGACGATGCCGAGCGCCAGATGCAGGCCGGTGCCGGAGTCGCCGATCTGGGCGCCGGTGACGAGCGGCGGGCCGTCGAGGAAGCCGGTGGTCGATGCGGAGCCGCCGGTGCACTGCGCGACGTTCTCGTAGACCTTGCAGTCCTCGTACGGGCCGGGGCCGAAGCCCTTCACCGAGGCGACGATCATGCGCGGGTTGAGCTTGTGGATGTACTCCCACGTGAAGCCCATGCGGTCGAGCGCGCCGGGCGCGAAGTTCTCGACCAGCACGTCGCAGCTCTTGATCAGCGCGTCGAGCACGCGCTTGCCCTGCGGGTGCTTGGAGTCGATCGTGATCGAGCGCTTGTTGTGGTTGAGCATCGTGAAGTACAGGCTGTCCGCGTCCTTCACGTCACGGAGCTGGCCGCGCGTGATGTCGCCGATGCCGGGCCGCTCGACCTTGATCACGTCGGCGCCGAACCAGGCGAGAAGCTGCGTGCAGGTCGGGCCCGACTGCACATGCGTGAAGTCGAGGATGCGGACGCCGCTGAGCGCCTTGCCGTCCTGGCCGAACGGCTTGGACGAGGGCCTGGGCAGCCCGTTGGCTTTCGGCTTTGCTGCGGCCTTCGCCTTCGGCGCCGGCTTACGGGCGAGCTTCACGACCTTGCGCGAGGCTGCCTTGCTCTTCCCACGTGCGGGTTTCTTCTTGGCCATGTCTCTTGGTCCTCCAAACTCTCTGTTCCGGATCCGGATGGGCGCGGCGCCACGTCGTGCCACGCATCCGGCAAAGGGTTATTTCTTCTTGAGTGCGCTCTGCGGATTGAGGTTGCCGATGCGGCCGCTCTCGCTGCCGGCGGCCGGATCGATCACCGCGTTGATGAGCGTTGGCTTGCCTGAGTCCATCGCCGCGTTCACGGCGCGCTTCAGCTCGTCGGGCGACGTCGCGTTGACGCCGACGCCGCCGAACGCCTCCATCATCTTGTCGTAGCGCGCCCCCGCGACGAACACGGTCGTCGCCGGATCGGCGCCCGCCTTGTTGACGTCGGTGCCGCGGTAGATGCCGTTGTTGTTGAAGATGACGACGCAGACCGGCAGGTTGTAGCGGCAGATCGTCTCCACCTCCATGCCGCTGAAGCCGAAGGCGCTGTCGCCCTCGACCGCAAGCACCGGCTTGCCGGTTTCGACGGTGGCGGCGATCGCCTGGCCCATGCCGATGCCCATCACGCCCCAGGTGCCGACGTCGAGCCGCTTGCGCGGCTTGTACATGTCGATGACACCGCGGGCGAGGTCGAGCGTGTTGGCGCCTTCGTTGACGAGGATGGCGTCGGGCCGCTCCTTGATGATGGTCCGCAGCACGCCCAGCGCGCCGTGGTAGTCCATCGGGTTGTTGTTGTTCATGAGGCGCGGCGCCATCTTGGCGACGTTCTCTTCGCGCTTCGTCTTGACGGCATTGGTCCAGTCGGCGGGCGGCGCATCCCACTTGCTGCCCATCGCATCGAGCAGGGCCGCGGCGCAGGAGCCAATGTCGCCGACCACGGGAGCCGCGATCTCGACGTTGCTGTCCATCTCCTTCGGCTCGATGTCGACCTGGATGAACTTCTTCGGCGCTTCGCCCCAGGTCTTGCCCTTGCCATGCGACAGCAGCCAGTTGAGGCGTGCACCGATCAGCATGACGACGTCGGAGTCCTTGAGGACCGTCGAGCGCGCGGCGCCGGCGCATTGCGGGTGCGTGTCGGGCAGCAGGCCCTTGGCCATGCTCATCGGCAGAAACGGCACGCCGCTCTTTTCGACGAAATTGCGGATCGCGTCGTCCGCCTGCGCGTAGGCGGCACCCTTGCCGAGGATGATCAGCGGCCGCTTGGCGCCCTTGAGCACATCGAGCGCGCGCTTGATCGAGGCGGGGGCGGGGATCTGCGCCGGCGCCGCATCGATGACCTTGACCAGCGACTTGCGGCCGGCCTCCGCGTTCATGACCTGGCCGAACAGCTTCGCCGGCAGGTCGAGATAGACGCCGCCCGGGCGGCCGGAGACGGCCGAGCGGATGGCGCGCGCGATGCCGATGCCGATGTCGGCGGCGTGTAGGACGCGGTACGCCGCCTTGCACAACGGCTTGGCGATGGCGAGCTGGTCCATCTCTTCGTAATCGCCCTGCTGCAGGTCGACGATCTCGCGCTCCGACGAGCCGGAGATCAGGATCATCGGGAAGCAATTGGTGGTGGCGTGGGCCAGCGCCGTCAGGCCGTTGAGGAAGCCGGGCGCCGAGACGGTGAGGCAGACGCCGGGCTTCTTGGTCAGGTAGCCGGCGATCGCCGCGGCGTAGCCGGCGTTCTGCTCGTGCCGGAACGAGAGCACGCGGATGCCCTCGGCCTGCGCCATGCGGCCGAAATCGGTGATCGGGATGCCGGGCACGCCGTAGATCGTGTTGAGGCCGTTCAGCTTCAGCGCATCGATGATCAGATGGAAGCCGTCCGTCAGCTCCTGTGTGTCCTGTGCTGCGGGTGCAGCCTTCGTCGTCGTCGTGCCTTCGGCCATCTGTTTCCTCCTCGATTTCTTGTCGTGCCGCGCGCCGATTCTTGTCCGGTGGCCGGCGCTGCGGTGGCGTTTCAGTCCAGGTAGTTGACGTTCTTTTCCACGTGCGCGGCGAGGTCGAGGCTGTGCTGGCGCACGAGCTGCTCGGCCCGGTCCGTCTCGCGCCGCTCCAGCGCCTCGATGATGTTGAGGTGGTCGATGATCGAGCGCGCCGCGCGGTCCTTCTCGGAGATCGTGCGACGGCGGATCGAGCGCATGTGGATGAACAGGTTGGCCATCGTGTCGATGAGCAGCTGGTTGCGGCTCATGTTCACGATCGCCTGGTGGAAGCGGATGTTGACGTCGGAATACTCGTCGATATGTGCGGTGGGCTCGTGTCCCTCGCGGAAGTCGACGAACAGCTCGCGCAGCCGCGCGATCTCGGCCTTCGAGGCATTCAGCGTGATCAGGCGCGCGGCCATGCTCTCGAGCGCCGCCCAGACCTGTATCATCTGGAGCAGTTCCTGCTTCGTCTTGCGCACGACGAACACGCCGCGGCGCGGGATCGAGCGGACGAATCCCTCCTGCTCCAGCCGGTTCATCGCCTCGCGGATCGGCGTGCGGCTGACGCCGAGGTCCTGCGACAACCGGCGCTCGTCGAGCCGCAGCTCGGCCCGGTTGTCGTAGATGTCCATCGTGGTGATGGCCTGCTTCAACGCCTGATAGACCTGATTTCGAAAGCTGAAATCGGCCTCGATCGGTTTGACGATCAGCTTGAGAGCAGTCACTGCGATACCGTCCGGTTGACGAGGGCGTTCCCTGTTTCGCCGATTTTTGCCGGATTGCGTTTACTCGGCCATCGGCTGTGTGTAGAATATCCTGTGTCAGGTATTTTGTATACCAGATGCCAAAGCGGACGCAAGGCTCGTACAACGATATGAGATGCGTCCTCCAGGGGCCCGGGCCTCTGGATCTGCCGAGCGGGGCCAACCCCGCCGGTTCGTGAGGAAACGCTTGGGAGGACACGGCTCTTGGAAGAGATCAGTTCTCTGTTGCACGGCTTCTACGTCGTCTTCACGCCGCTCAACTTCGCGTTGATGATAGTGGGCATCCTGCTCGGGGTGATCATCGGCGTGCTGCCGGGATTGGGGGGCGCGAACGGGGTTGCGATCCTGCTGCCCCTGACCTTCTCGATGTCGCCCACCTCGGCGATCATCATGCTCTCCTGCATCTACTGGGGGGCCCTGTTCGGCGGCGCCATAACTTCGATCCTGTTCAATATTCCAGGCGAGCCATGGTCCGTGGCGACGACGTTTGACGGCCACCCGATGGCGCAGCAGGGAAAGGCGGATGAGGCGCTCACCGCGGCGTTCACGTCGTCCTTCGTGGGCGCGATCGTTGCCGTCATCATGATCACCTTCCTGGCGCCCGTCGTCGCTCGCTTCGCGCTCCAGTTCGGGCCAGCCGAGTTCTTCGCGGTACAGTTCCTGACATTCGCCAGCTTCATAGGCATGGGACGAGGATCGGCGTTCAAGACGCTGGCGGCCATGTGTCTGGGCTTCGCGCTCGCCGCCGTCGGCCTCGATACCGTCACCGGTCAGTTGCGTATGACGTTCGACGCTCCGCAACTGCTGACCGGCTTCAAGTTCCTGGTCGCCGTCATCGGCCTGTTCGGCATCGGCGAGATCCTCGCATCGATGGAGAGCGGGCTCGCGTTCAACGGAACCCAGGCCAAGCTGCGGCTCAACGCGGTGATCGAGACGTGGAAGAAGCTCCCGACCTATATGGCGACGTTCGTCCGCGGCTGCATCGTCGGATGCTGGATGGGCGTCACGCCGGGCGGCGCGACCCCTGCCTCGTTCATGAGCTACGGCCTGGCGAAGCGCTTCTCCAAACGCGGCGACCGCTTCGGCAAGGGTGAGATCGAGGGCGTGGTCGCGCCCGAAACGGCGGCGCATGCTGCCGGCACCAGCGCATTGCTGCCCATGCTGACGCTCGGGATTCCCGGATCGCCCACCGCCGCCGTGCTGCTCGGCGGGTTGCTGATCTGGGGGCTGCAGCCCGGGCCGCTGCTGTTCGTCGAGCAGAAGGAGTTCGTCTGGGGCCTCATCGCCAGCATGTATCTGGGCAACGTCGTCGGTCTCGTGATCGTCCTGACCTGCGTGCCGTTGTTCGCGGCGATCCTGCGGATTCCGTTCAGCATCATCGCGCCGATCATCATGGTCGTCTGCGCCGTCGGCGCGTACACGATCAACAACGCCATGTTCGACGTCTGGATGATGGTCGTGTTCGGCATCATCGGATACGTCTTCACGAAGCTGTCCTATCCGCTGCCGCCGTTCGTCCTGGCCCTGGTGCTCGGCGACATGGCCGAGAGTTCGTTCCGCCAGGCGATGCTCCTGTCGCAGGGCAGCGTAACCATCTTCTGGTCGAACGCGCTCGTCGGCTCGATCATGACGCTCGGCGTCGTGCTGCTGTTCTGGCCGGCGATCAGCTGGGTGATGGATCGAGTGCGGCAGCCAAAACCGGCATGAGGAGAATGGCGGAAACCTAAAATTTTCAGTGTCGACGGATCGCTGCCGATCCGGTTAGGCTAAACCGTAACAAGATTACAAATCGAAACCGCAACCTTGGGAGAGGAAACATGATCGAGCATGTCTCGGAATCTCGCTTCGGGAGGGCTCTGGGCCTCACAGCCGGCGCTCTCGCTGCTGTCGTGGCGCTCACCCCGCCAGCGCTGGCTCAGGCCTGGGAGCCGACGAAGGCCGTCACGTTCGTGATCCCCGCCGGTACCGGCGGCGGCGCCGATCAGATGGCGCGCTTCGTCCAGGGTGTGGTCAGCAAGCACAACCTCATGAAGCAGCCCATGGTGGTGATCAACAAGGCCGGCGGCGCCGGGGCAGAAGGGTTCCTCGACGTCAAGTCGAGCGCGCGCGACCCGCACAAGATCATCATCACGCTTTCGAACCTCTTCACGACTCCGCTCGCGACAGGGTCGCCCTTCGGCTGGAAGGATTTCACCCCGGTCGCGATGCTGTCGCTCGACCAGTTCGTGCTGTGGGTGAATGCCGAGACGCCCTACAAGACCGCGCCTGACTACATCAACGCGATCAAGGCGGCGCCCGATCGCCAGTTCAAGATGGGCGGCACCGGCTCCAAGCAGGAAGACCAGATCATCACCGTCGCGCTCGAGCGGCTGACGGGCGGCAAGAAGTTCACTTACGTTCCGTTCGCCGGCGGCGGCGCGGTGGCCGTGCAGCTCGTCGGCAAGCATGTTGACTCGACGGTCAACAACCCGCTCGAGGCGGTCGCGCAGTGGCGCGCCGGCGCGCTCCGGCCGCTTTGCATCTTCGACAACAAGCGCAGCTCGTATAAGGACAAGGTGACCGACACCATGTCCTGGGCGGACATCCCGACCTGCAAGGAATCGGGCGTGAATGTCGAGTACCAGATGCTGCGCGGCATCTTCATGCCGTCGGGCGTGACCCAGGCTCAGGTGAACTACTACGTCGACCTGTTCAAGAAGGTCATGGCGACCCCGGACTGGAAGGACTTCATGGAGAAGGGGGCCTTCAACCAGACCTTCATGACGGGCGACGAGTACAAGAAGTGGGTCGAGGCAAACGAGAAAACGCATCGCGACCTGATGGCCGAGGCGGGTTTCTTGGCGAAGTGACGCGCAAGGACGCCGGGCCCGGAACCGGGCCCGGCGTTCCCGTTGCGGCGGACCAACAGAGAGACGGGAACAGGCGGTAATGCACGACAAGGATGATGCCCCGGCCGGACCGCGGCTGGTTTCGACGCGAACGATGGAGATTGTCGTTGCGCTTTTCTTCCTTGTGGTCAGCGCGGTCGTGATCACGGACAGTCTCCGCCTCGGCGTCCGCTGGTCGGAGATCGAGGGCCCGGGAGCGGGCTACTTCCCGTTCTATATCGGTCTGGTCATCGCGATCTCGAGCATCGTCAATCTCGTCCGGGCGGCGCTGAATCGCGAGGCCGGCGATCGGACGTTCGTCACCAAAACGGCGTTCCGCCAGGTGCTCGCGGTCCTGATTCCCCTGACCGTTTACGTGCTCTGCGTCACCTTCCTCGGGATTTACCTCTCGTCGGCGATCTATATCGCGCTCTTCATGTGGCATTTCGGCCGATATGCCTTGCCGAAGGGCCTCGCGGTCGGTGCCGCCGTATCGCTCGCGCTGTTCATGATGTTCGAGATCTGGTTCCTCGTGCCGCTTCCCAAAGGGCCGATCGAGGAGATGCTCGGCTTCTGAGCCCCGTCATGTCGCGCTGCTCAAACCCTTGGCATCGCGACACGGAGCTTGGTATACAATATCCAGATCGGCGCCAGGGTGCCGCCGACCCCGGAAATCATTGGAATTATTAAGGTCTGCGGCATGCAGCACTCCGCATCTGACGTCCAGCGTTTCCGTCACCCCGGTTCGGGGAGACGGCGGGGTGCGGCCACCCCCAAGGGCCGCCAGATCGACCCGATCGCGCTCGCCGAGGTGCAGGCCCTCCTCGCGGACCGGCCGCGCCGGCGCGACCTGCTGATCGAGCATCTGCATCTGATCCAGGACCGCTATCACGGCCTGTCCGCGGCCCATCTGGCGGCGCTGGCGCACGAGATGAAGCTCGCGCTTGCCGAGGTGTACGAGGTCGCGACCTTCTATGCGCATTTCGACGTCGTGAAGGAAGGCGAGGCGATGCCGCCCGCCGTCACGGTGCGGGTGTGCGATAGCCTGAGCTGCGAGCTGTTCGGTGCACAGAAGCTGCTGGGCGACCTGCAGGGGAAGCTTGGACCGGGCGTGCGCGTCGTGCGTGCGCCGTGCATGGGTGCCTGCGACAAGGCCCCGGTCTGCGCCGTCGGGCACGGCGATGTGGCGCATGCGACGGTCGAGCGGGTTGCCGCGGCGGTAAAGACCGCCGGCCACGACACGCACGCGAAGGCAGGCAAGGATTTCGCCGCCTACACGGCGGATGGCGGCTACAAGCTGCTGCGCGACTGCCTCGCTGGCCGCCGCACGCCGGAGCAGATGATCGCGGCGCTGGACGGCGCCAATCTGCGCGGCCTCGGCGGCGCCGGGTTCCCGACCGGGCGCAAATGGGGCCTCGTGCGCAAGGAACAGGCGCCGCGGCTCATGGCCGTCAACGCCGACGAGGGCGAACCGGGCACGTTCAAGGACCGCTACTATCTCGAGCGCGATCCGCACCGGTTCCTCGAAGGCATGCTGATCGCGGCCTGGGTGGTCGAGGCGCGCGAGATCTTCATCTACCTGCGCGACGAATATCCGGCGATCCGCCATGTGTTGCTGGCCGAGATCGCGAAGCTGGAGGCCGCCGGCCTGTCGCCGCATACCAAGGTCAACCTGCGGCGCGGCGCGGGTGCTTATATCTGCGGCGAAGAGTCGGCGATGATCGAATCGATCGAGGGCAAGCGCGGCCTGCCGCGCCACCGTCCGCCCTATGTCGCGCAGGTGGGCCTGTTCGGCCGCCCGACCCTCGTCAACAACATCGAGACGCTGTTCTGGGTACGCGACATCGTCGAGAAGGGCGGGGAGTGGTTCGCCGCGCAGGGCCGCCGCGGACGGAAGGGCCTGCGCTCGTTCTCCGTCTCCGGCCGCGTGAAGAACCCGGGCGTCAAGCTGGCGCCCGCCGGCGTGACGATGCAGGAGCTGATCGACGAGTTCAGCGGCGGCATGGCCGACGGCCACACGTTCAAGGGCTACCTGCCCGGCGGCGCGTCGGGCGGCATCCTGCCTGCGTCCATGGCCGACATCCCGCTCGACTTCGGCACGCTCGAACAGCATGGCTGTTTCGTGGGCTCGCACGCGGTTGTCGTCCTGTCGGACAAGGACAATATGCGTGAGGTGGCCCTCAACCTCATGCGGTTCTTCGAGGATGAATCCTGTGGCCAGTGCACGCCCTGCCGCGTCGGCACGGAAAAGGCGGTCAAGCTGATGACGCAGCCGAAATGGAACGCGGCCCTGATCACGGAGTTGTCGCACGCGATGACGGATGCCTCGATCTGCGGCCTCGGCCAGGCGGCGGCGAACCCCGTAAAATCGGTGCTCAAGCACTTCCGTGAGGACGTGTCATGACCGAGACGATCCGTTTCACCCTCGACGGCGGAGAGGTCGAGGCGCGCCCCGACGAGACGATCTGGCAGGTCGCCAACCGGCGCGGCACCGAGATTCCGCACCTCTGCTATACGCCCGCGCCGGGCTACCGTCCGGACGGCAATTGCCGCGCCTGCGTGGTGGAGATCGAGGGCGAGCGTGTCCTCGCCGCGTCATGCATCCGCAAGCCGAGCGCCGGGATGAAGGTCAAGTCCGCCAGCGAGCGAGCCAAGTCGGCGCGCAAGATGGTGTTCGAGCTGCTGGTCGCCGACCAGCCCGAGCGCGAGGAATCGCACGACCCTGAGTCGCGCCTGTGGCGCTGGGCCGATCAGGTCGGCGTCGACGACAGCCGGTTCGAGGCGCGCGGAACGCCGGAGCCCGATCCGAGTCACCCGGCGATGCGCGTCAACCTCGACGCCTGCATCCACTGCAATCTGTGTGTGCGTGCCTGCCGCGAGGTCCAGGTCAACGACGTCATCGGCATGGCCGGCCGCGGCCACAACGCCAAGATCGTCTTCGACTTCGACGACCCGATGGGCAACAGCACCTGCGTTGCCTGCGGCGAGTGCGTGCAGGCCTGCCCGACCGGTGCGCTGATGCCGGCGACCCTGCTCGACGAGCATGGCGTCAAGGACGAGTCGCCGGACCGCGCCGTCAACAGCGTGTGCCCGTATTGCGGCGTGGGCTGCCAGCTCACCTACAACATCAAGGACGACAAGCTGCTCTACGTGTCCGGCCGCGATGGCCCGGCGAACGAGAACCGGCTGTGCGTCAAGGGCCGCTTCGGCTTCGACTACGTGCACCACGAGCACCGGCTGACGACGCCGCTGATCCGCAAGCCTGGCGTGCCCAAGCACGCCGACGATCAGGTCGATCCGGCCAATCCGTGGACGCATTTCCGCAAGGCGACATGGGACGAGGCCCTGCAGGTGGCCGCCTCCGGCCTCAAGCGCATCCGTGACGAGCACGGCGGCGCGGGCCTTGCGGGCTTCGGCTCGGCCAAATGCTCGAACGAAGAGGCCTATCTGTTCCAGAAGCTGATCCGCGTCGGCTTCAACTCCAACAACGTCGACCACTGCACGCGCCTGTGCCATGCCTCATCCGTAGCGGCGCTGTTCGAAGGCATCGGCACCGCGGCGGTCACGGCGCCGTTCACGGCAGCCAAGGATGCCGAGGTCATCATCGTCATCGGCTCCAACCCGACCGAGAACCATCCGGTCGCGGCCACCTTCTTCAAGCAGGCGGCCAAGCGCGGCGCCAAGCTGATCGTCATGGATCCGCGTGGTCACGCGCTGAAGCGGCATGCCACGCACATGCTGCAGTTTAAGCCGAACAAGGATGTGGCGCTGCTGAACGCGATGCTCAACGTCATCGTGACGGAGGAGCTGTACGACCGGCAGTACGTGCAGGCGCACACCACCGACTTCGAGCAGTTGAAGGAGCACGTCGCCACCTTCACGCCCGAGGCGATGGAAACCGAATGCGGCATCGGCGCCGGCATGATCCGCGAAGTCGCGCGGCTCTACGCGCGCTCCGAGGCGTCGATCATCTTCTGGGGCATGGGCATCTCGCAGAGCGTCCACGGCACGAACAACGCGCGCTGCCTGATCGCGCTGGCGCTGACCACCGGCCAGATCGGCCGGCCGGGCACCGGCCTGCATCCGCTGCGCGGCCAGAACAACGTGCAGGGTGCCTCCGACGCGGGCCTGATCCCGATGTTCTTCCCCGACTACCAGTCGGTCGAGAACCCGGAGTTCCGCGCCAAGTACGAGAAGCTGTGGGGCGTCCAGCTCCCGCCCAAGCGCGGCCTGACCGTCGTCGAGGTGATGGGCGCCATCCACGCCGGGACGATCCGCGGCATGTACATCATGGGCGAGAACCCGGCCATGTCGGACCCCGACGCGCACCATGCGCGCGAGGCGCTGGCGAAGCTGGAGCATCTCGTCGTCCAGGACATCTTCCTGACCGAGACGGCCTTCCACGCCGACGTGGTCCTGCCGGCCTCCGCCTGGCCGGAGAAGGACGGGACCGTCACCAACACCAATCGCCAGGTGCAGATGGGCCGTCAGGCGCTGCCCAAGCCGGGCGACGCGCGCGACGACTGGTGGATCACGCAGGAGATTGCGCGCGGCATGGGGCTGAACTGGAATTACAGCCACCCGCGCGACGCCTTCGCCGAGATGGCGAGCGTGATGCCGTCCTTCGCCAACATCACCTGGGACCGCCTGATGCGCGAAAGCGCCGTCACCTACCCGACGAAGGGGCCGGAGATGCCGGGCGAGGACATCGTGTTCGGCGATGGCGTCTACCCGACGCCGACCAAGCGCGGCAGGCTTGTTCCCGCCCTGTACAGCGGCCCGGGCGAGCCGACTGATACCGAGTACCCGATGGTGCTCACCACGGGGCGTCAGCTCGAGCACTGGCACACCGGCGCCATGACCCGCCGGGCCACGGTCCTCGACGCGATCGAGCCCGAGGCGATCGCCTGCCTGTCGCCGCAGGACGTGCGGCGGCTCGGCATCAAGGGCGGCACGGTTGTGCGCGTCACCACGCGCCGCGGCGCGATCGAACTCAAGGCGCGCGTCGACGCGGCGGTGCCGGCCGGGATGATCTTCATCCCGTTCTGCTATGCCGAGGCGGCGGCCAACATCCTGACGAGCCCGCAGCTCGATCCGTACGGCAAGATCCCCGAATTCAAGTTCTGCGCGGCGCAGATCGAGCCGGTGGTGCCGAGCAGCGCGGCCGCCGAATAGCGCGGCCGCAGAGCCGTCAGGCCCAGAGCACGACGCTGGCGAGGGGCGGGCGGCGAACCGTCGCGAAATTCGTGTCCGCCGCCGAATAGGCGGCGAGGGCGGGCCGGAAGTTCTCGAAGTACAGGCCCTCCGACAGGACCTCCTGCGCGATCTGCTGCGCGGCGAAGCCGGTGGAGGTGGTCTCCTCTTCCTGCGGGCGGCGCTGCCGGACGACGCGGGCCGGCAGGCGCTGCTCGCGGGCGCTCGCTTCGTCGACCGCGCGATAGGCGCGCGCCGCGCGCTCGGGCGAGTGCTGGTCGTGCAGCGGCTCGACGTCGATGATCGGCGCGCGCGAGCGAACGGCGCGCGCGTCGCTATGTCGCACGGCATCGTTCGGCGGGCTCGTCAGAGCCGTTATTGGCGTCGCGAAGTTCATCTTCGGATCAAAGCAGACCCTACAACTATAAAATTTATGCAAAATAAAAGGAAACGGAGTCTGGGGCGCGCAACGAATATTCCAAAGCAATTAACCAGCCCGATTAACCAAGGGATATCGCAGACCACGACACGATGCGCGGTACGCAACCACAAGGAGTGGTCCGGCCGTACGTTTCAACGTTTGTTAAACTCTGGAACGCTACCCTTCGCGCGGTCCTGAGCGAGCCTCGGTACGACGGTTGGTCGGGACCGGCTCTATCGCGGGCCACTGGGGAAGCGTATCGATGGCCGACGGGTCCGAACAACTTGACCGCCTGCAAACGGCGCTGTTTGCCTCGGGCGACGTCGTCTACGACTGGGACCTGATCGACGATTCGATCACCTGGGTCGGGCGGACCGACGCGCTGTTCGGTGGGGCGATCGACATCCCCAACGGCGAAGCTTTCAACGAGCGCGTCTATACCGAGGACGTGGCCGCGCGCGCCAAGGCGATGACGGCGCATTTCGCGACGCGCGACAGCTTCGACTGCGACTATCGCGTGCGCGGCGTCGGCGGCAAGCTGATCTGGGTCCACGACCGCGGCACCGCCTATTTCATCGAGGGCCGTCCCGCGCGCATGATCGGCACGCTGCGCGTCATCACCGCGCGCAAGCGGCGCGAAAGCGAACTCGAATACCTCGCCAACTACGACCAGCTCACCGGCCATTTCAACCGGTCGCGCCTCAAGGCGGCGCTGGAATACGCGCTGGCGGCCAGCTCCCGCTACACGGCGCCCGGCGCCTATCTCGTCGTCGGCATCGACAAGCTTGGCCCGGTCAACGAGGCCTATGGTTCCGAGACCGCCGATGCCCTGATCCTCGGGGTGGGGCAGCGTCTCGACCGCTGCCTGCGCGCGGCTGACGTGATCGGCCGCCTGGGCGGCGACTGCTTCGGTATCGTGCTCAGCCGCTGTCCGGCGGAAAACATCGCGCTCGCGGCCGAGAAGATCCTGAGCGCCGTGCGCGAGCAGCCCTTCGACACGCCGAACGGCCCGATCCATGTCACCGCCTCGATCGGCGGCATCGCCTTCGGCACCGGCCAGAGCCTGACCGCCCATGACGCGATGAACCGCGCCGAAGAAGCGCTGCACAGCGCCAAGCAGGCCGGCCGCAACTGCTATGCCCCGTTCGTCGATTCGGGCGAGCAGCGCGAAGAGCGCCGCCGCTCTGTCGCCATCGCCGAGGAAGTGCAGTCCGCCCTCAAAACCGATCGCCTCGTCTTCGCCTACCAGCCCGTGGTCTCGGCGACGACGCGCGAGGTCGATCACTATGAATGCCTGATGCGCCTGCGGCGCGAGGACGGCACGCTGCTTGCCGCCGGTGCCTTCATGCCGGTGGTGGAGCAGACGGGCCTCATGCGCCTGATCGACCGCCACTCGCTGGAGCTCGCCGTGCGCGAGCTGGTGGAGTATCCCCAGGTCCGGCTGGCGGTGAACATCTCGGGCCATACCTCGGCCGACCGCATCTGGCTGCGCGCGCTGACCGCGATGGTCAAGAACCGCCCGGACGTGGCGCAGCGCCTGACGATCGAAATCACCGAGACCGTGGCGCTCCAGGATATCGACGAGACGGCGCGCTTCGTCGGCACGATCCGCGATCTCGGCTGCCGCGTGGCGCTCGACGATTTCGGCGCGGGCTACACGTCGTTCCGCAATCTGAAAGCGCTGGCCGTTGATTGCGTGAAGATCGACGGCTCCTATGTGCGCGGCCTCGCCGACAACGTCGACAACCAGCTCTTCATCCGTACATTGCTGGGCCTCGCCGAAGGCTTCGGCCTCGCGACGGTCGCGGAGTGCGTGGAGACCGCCGCGGACGCGACGCATCTGACACGGCGCGGGGTGCGTTTCCTGCAGGGATATCTGTTCGGCCGCCCGACCGTCGACCGGCCATGGCTTGAGCGGCCCGGTACAGCGCCGCGCCTGGCGCTCGTGCACGGCGGCACGCCGCCGGCGCGCCCGTTCCCGACCGCGTAGGTCGGGCGCTACTTCTTCGTCAGGTCGTCGAGGCGCCGCTGCATGGCGGCGAGCTGGTTGCGCAGCTCGTCGATGCTCGACGGCGCGTCGGGCTTCTTGGGGGCCGCATCAGGCGCGCCCGGCTTCGCGTCCGGCATGCCGGGCATGTTGACGCCGAACGGCGTGAACATCTGCTTCATCGCGTTCTGGAACAGCGCCAGGTTCTGCTTCCCCATTTCCTCCATCTGCTGGCCGAAGGGGAAGAAGCCGCCGAAGGCGTCTGTCATGTATTTGCGCATCTGCTCCTGGTTTTGGGCGAACGCACCCATCGAATAGTCCAGGTAGCGCGGCACCAGGGCCTGCAGGTTGTCGCCGTAGAAGGAGATGAGCTGCCGCAGGAAGCTGACCGGCAGCAGGTTCTGCCCCTTGGCCTCTTCCTCCACGATGATCTGGGTCAGCACGGAGCGGGTGATGTCCTCGCCCGTCTTGGCGTCGTGGACGACGAACTCCGTGCCTTCCTTCACCATCTGGCACAGATGGTCGAGCGTGACGTAGCTGCTCGTCGCCGTGTTGTAGAGGCGCCGGTTCGCGTATTTCTTGATCTTGACCTTGGGCGCCGCGCTGTCGCCACCCTCGTTTGCGGCTTCGGGCGGCTCAGGTGCAGGGTCGTTGGCAGGGCACATGCCTTATGTTGCATTGCAGGCGCCCAACTGGCAAGGGCCGCAGCAACCGGATATAGTTGTCGCGCATGGCCGAGCCGCCCGATCTTGATGCTCTCGCACGGCGCTATGTCGACCTCTGGCAGGAGCACGTGGCGGCGATGGCCGCCGACCCGGAGATTTCCGATCTGATGGGCCGCCTCGTCCAGGCAGCGGCGATGGGCCCGGCCGGCGTGATGGCGCTGTGGACCGCGGCAGCGAAGCAGGAGAGCGATGGCACCAGCGGAAACCGCCCCGAACCCTCCGCCGCGGCTGGGGCCGCGCCCGCTCGGCCTGCACCTGACCACAGCGATGACGACGTGGATGAGCTGCGCCGCCGCCTTGCCGTTCTCGAGCAGCAGCTCACCCGCCTGGAAGCCGGGGCAGGGGTGGCACCCGGCGGTGCGCGACCGCAGCCAGGACCTCTTCCACGAGCTCGCCCGGACCGAGCCGGAGGCGCTTCGGAAGGCGGTCGGTAGCGAGGTCCGCCGCCGGCTCGACGAGCTCGAGCGCGGCATCAGGGTCTACCGGCACCATCCCTATCGCCGGGACATGGCGTTGCCGCCCGCGGTGTGGAGCGAGGGAACGACACGGCTGCTGGACTATGGCGTGTTCGCGCCAAAGGCGGATGGAGCGCCGCTTCTCGTCGTTCCGTCGCTGGTCAACCGTGGATACATCCTCGACCTGCAACCCGACCGCAGCCTGATGCGGCAGCTCGCCGCCGACGGCTTCCGACCCCTGCTGGTCGACTGGGGCACGCCCGGCACCGATGAGCGCCGTTTCGATCTGACCGCCTATATCGCCGGTCGGCTCGGCAATGCCTTGGACCAGGTCCATGCGCTCACCGGCCGCGCGCCGATCGTGGTCGGGTACTGCATGGGCGGCCAGCTGGCGCTGGCGCTGGCGCGCCTCCGGCCCCGCCAGGTCGCTGGTCTCGTGCTGCTGGCGACGCCGTGGGACTTCCACGCCGAGAAGCCGGAAATGGCGCGGGCGATGGCGACGACGGTCGCGCCGTGGCTGCCGGTGTTCGAGCATCTTGGCGGCATGCCGGTCGACGTGCTGCAGGGGCTCTTCGCGGCGCTCGATCCGTTCCTCGTCGTCCGCAAGTTCTGCGCCTTCGCGCGGCTGGATGCGGACAGCGCGCGCGCCCGCGAGTTTGTGGCGCTCGAGGACTGGCTCAATGACGGCGTGCCGCTGGCCGCGCCGGTGGCCCGGGAATGCCTGCTGGGATGGTACGGCGAGAACACGCCCGGGCGTGGCGCGTGGCAGGTGGCGGGGCAGGCCATCCGCCCGGCGGATGTCGCGGTGCCGGCCCTGATCGTCGTGCCCGAGCAGGACCGCATCGTGCCCCCGCTCTCGGCGCTGGCGCTGGCGCGCGCCGTGCCCGGCGCAACCGTCCTGACGCCGTCCTTCGGCCATATCGGCATGGTGTCGAGCAGCCGCGCTCCGAAAGAGCTATGGCCGCAGATCGCAGCCTGGCTGGGGGCCCGCCTTGCCACGGGTTGAGGCGACGGCCTATATATTAACCAATGTTGCGCCGCAGCGAAGGCGGCATTGTTCACCAGAAGGAGATCCCGCATGACCGAGGTCGTGATTGCCGCGGCCGCCCGCACACCGGTCGGCAGCTTCAACGGCACGCTCAGCAGCGTGCCTGCCCATTATCTCGGGACGACGGCGATCGTCGAAGCGATCAAGCGGGCGAAGGTCGAGCCGGGCGAGGTCTCTGAAGTCATCATGGGCCAGATCCTCGCTGCGGGGGCAGGGCAGAACCCGGCGCGCCAGGCGGCCGTCGCCGCGGGCATTCCGGTGGAGAAGACGGCCTACGGGATCAACCAGCTCTGCGGCTCGGGGCTGCGCGCGGTGGCGCTCGGCTTCCAGGCGATCAAGGTCGGCGACAGCGAGATCGTCGTCGCCGGCGGCCAGGAGAGCATGAGCCAGGCGCCCCACTGCATGCATCTGCGCAACGGCGTGAAGATGGGCAACGCCGAGATGATCGATACGATGATTAGGGACGGGCTGTGGGACGCCTTCAACGGCTACCACATGGGCAACACCGCCGAGAACGTCGCCCAGAAATGGCAGATCACGCGCGAGGATCAGGACGGTTTCGCGCTCGCCTCGCAGCAGAAGGCCGAGGCGGCGCAGAAGGCGGGCCGGTTCAAGGACGAGATCGTCCCGGTGAAGATCTCGACCCGTAAGGGCGATGTGATCGTCGACGCCGACGAGTATCCGAAGCACGGCACGACGCTCGACGCCCTCAAGAAGCTGCGCGCGGCCTTCGACAAGAACGGCACGGTGACGGCGGGCAACGCCTCGGGCATCAACGACGGCGCCGCGGCGGTCGTCCTGATGACCGACAAGGACGCGGCGAAGCGCGGCATCAAGCCGCTGGCCCGCATCGTGTCCTGGGCGACCGCCGGCGTCGATCCGGCCATCATGGGCTCCGGCCCGATCCCGGCCTCGCGCGCGGCGCTGAAGAAGGCGGGCTGGTCGACCGGCGATCTGGACCTGATCGAGGCCAACGAGGCATTCGCCGCGCAGGCCTGCGCGGTCAACAAGGACCTCGGCTGGGACACGGGCAAGGTCAATGTCAATGGCGGCGCCATCGCGATCGGCCATCCGATCGGCGCCTCGGGCGCCCGGGTCCTGACGACCCTGCTCTTCGAGATGCGGCGCCGCAACGCGAAACGGGGCCTGGCGACGCTGTGCATCGGCGGCGGTATGGGAATCGCCATGTGCGTGGAGCGCGGCTGACCTAATTCTCCTGCGGGTCATCCGGAAGGGGCCGGCCAAGCGCCGGCCCTTTCTTTTCTGGCGCCCGCGCTTGTGCTTTGATCGGACCATCAGCATGAAAGACCCGGTCCAACCGGGTTCTGCAACAGGGAGAATGAGATGACTGGACGGGTGGCGGTTGTAACGGGCGGCACGCGTGGAATCGGCGCTGCCATTTCCGTGGCGCTCAAGAACGCGGGCTACAAGGTCGCGGCCAACTATGGCGGCAACGACGAGGTGGCCAACAAATTCAAGGCCGAGACCGGCATCCCCGTCTACAAATTCGATGTCGGCGATTTCAAGGCGTGCGACGCGGCAGTCAAGAAGATCACCGCCGATCTCGGCCCGATCGACGTGCTGGTCAACAACGCGGGCATCACGCGCGACGGCACGATGCACCGCATGACGTTCGAGCAGTGGAACGCGGTGATCCAGACCAACCTGGCCTCGTGCTTCAACATGTCGCGCTGCGTGATCGATTCGATGCGCGAGCGCAATTTCGGCCGCATCGTGAACATCGGCTCGATCAACGGGCAGGCAGGCCAGTACGGACAGGTCAACTACGCGGCGGCGAAGTCCGGCATCCACGGCTTCACCAAGGCGCTGGCGCAGGAAGGCGCCGCCAAGGGCATCACCGTCAACGCGATCGCGCCGGGCTACATCGACACCGAGATGGTCCGCGCCGTGCCGCCCAACGTGCTCGAGAAGATCGTCGCGCGGGTCCCGGTGGGGCGGCTCGGTCGCGCCGACGAGATCGCGCGCGGCGTGCTGTTCCTGGTCGCGGATGACGGCGGATTCATCACCGGCTCGACGCTGTCGATCAACGGCGGCCAGCACATGTACTGAAGCGGATACCGGAGAGCGACGGCGGCAGGACTGTCGATTGGGGCCGCACGTCAGCGGACCACGCGGCGCACAGGCCGGGTTCGCCGTCGAGCTTCCATGAGCGCCTGCCGCGGCGGCGTCGGCGCGTCGCTGAGACTGGATGACGTGGAGCGCTTCGACCGCGAACACGACGCTCTTCTGCGGCGTATCGCGCCCGCGACTTTTGCGATCATCATCGACGCCCATATTCTGCTACCGAAGTCACCGGCGGCGCAGGTTGTGGCCCGGCCGGAGGCGGCCTATACAGGCGGCACGTTTCCATCCTCTCGGAGAAGCGAGTCATGCCCAGCGTCAAGCCGGTGGAATACGCCGACGCCTCGGCCGCGGTGCGCGCCGTCTACGACGACATCATGGCGACCCGCAAGGTCGACTGGATCAACAATTTCTGGAAGGTGCTCGCCAACGATCCGGCGACCCTGCGCCGCACCTGGGAGGGAATCAAGGAGGTCATGGCGCCCGGCGCGCTCGATCCGTTGACGAAGGAGATGATCTATCTCGCGGTCAGCGCCACGAACGGTTGCGACTACTGCACGGCCTCGCACACCGCGGCGGCGCGCAAGGCCGGCATGACCGACCAGATGCTGGGAGAACTCGTGGCCGTCGTCGGAATGGCCAACGAGACCAACCGGCTGGCGAATGGCTACCGCGTCGAGGTCGACCCGGCCTTCGAGCCGAAATTCTGAGCTTCAGGCGGCGGCCGCCGACGGCTTTTCCCGGATCACGCGCGACGGCGGCAGGGTGACGATCACCTCGGTGCCGCGGCCCTTTTCGCTGCGCAGGGTCATCGTGCCGCCATGCAGCTCGACCAGCGCCTTGGTCAGCGGCAGGCCCAGGCCGGTGCCTTCGTGCTTGCGCGCGAGGTCGCTGTCGATCTGGCGGAAGGGCTGCATGGCGATCGCGACTTCGTCCGGGCTCATGCCGATACCCGTATCGCTGACGATCAGGGAGATCGAGCCATCGTCGTGCCGTTGCGCCGTCAGGCGCACGGAGCCGAGCCGCGGCGTGAACTTGACGGCGTTGGACATAAGGTTGAGGAGGATCTGCTTGATGCGCACCTGGTCGGCATGGATGAGCGGCAGGTCCGTCGGCAGGTCGTTGACGATCAGCACGCCCGCCTCGTGAGCCCGTCCGCCGAGCATGCGGATGCAATGCAGCACCGCCGGGCCGATCTCGAATTCGTCCTCGCGCAGCTCGAGCTTGCCGGCGTCGATCTTCGACATGTCCAGGATGTCGTTGATGATCTGCAGCAGGTTCTGGCCGGAGCTGTTGATGTCCTGGGCGTATTCCCGGTATACGTCCGGGCTTCCCACCGCCAGCATGTCCTTGCTGATGATCTCCGAGAAGCCGATGATCGCGTTGAGCGGCGTGCGCAGCTCGTGGCTCATGTTGGCCAGGAACTGGCTCTTGGTGCGGTTCGCGACCTCGGCGGCGTCGCGCGCGCTCTTCATCTCGCGCTCGCGGCCCTTGAGGGCATCGATCACCTTCTCGTCGGCGCGCTGATGGCGGTACTGCAGCAGCGACACGTAGAACGCCACGCCGACGCAGGCGAGGAACAGCGCGAAGCCGATCTCGATCGCCTCCGCCGTGCTCTCCTGAAGGAACGCGCTGGCCGGCACGTCGACCGCGAAGGCGCCGACGACGTCGTTGAGCTGCCAGACATAGCGACCCGCATGGATCGTGTTGTGGCAATCGACGCAGCTCTGCTGCGTGGCGATCGACGGATAGATGGTGCGCAGCAGCACCTGGCCGTTGACCGTGACGAATCTTGTCTCCGCTTTCGGGTTCGGCGTCTGGCTGAAGCGGCGGATCGTCTCGGCCATCTCTTCGTCGAGGGGCGGTGTCACGATCTCGCGACCGGGCGGGCCGACCATGATCAGGCGCATCGACGTGGCGGCGTCGCGGCCGCGGTTGAAGCGCTCGATCGCGTGCGCGCGGTAGGACGCCGGGACGGTCGCCTCGCTCGCCATGTGCGCGCCGCGGATGTCGGAATAGGTCGCGACGAACGCATCGACGAGCTGGACGGCCGTGACCGTCTCCTCGCCCTTGTTCGTCTCGAACCAGTGCAGGCTGGACCGGTAGAATCCCATACCGACCAGCACCGCGAGTGCGGCGCTGGCGGCGACGAGCAGAAGGAAGCCACGCCCCGCCTTGGACCAGAAAAACGGACCGGCAATACTCGGCAACATTACGAACCGGCCTTCATAGACAAGTGCTCGCAGTGGCGTGCCTTCAGCCTGTGGTTGGAGGCGAAGCGCCGGTCAGGATCGGCGAAATTGGCGAAAATCCCGTTAAGACAGATGGTTGCTGCGGATTCGCGGTGTGGGGTCCAGAGTTAACCCATGATGAACGCAGAGGTTCACAACAACCGGGCGGCGACCGCCATCGGGTTCGGTGCCATCCTGCTTTGGGCCGCGCTTGCCCTCCTGACCACCATGGCCGGGCCGGTTCCGCCGTTCCAGATGACCGCCATGGCCTTTTCGCTGGGCTTTGCCATCGCGCTGGTCAAATGGGTCGTCCGGGGTGAGCAGGTGGGCCGGCACCTGGCGCTGCCGCCGCGGGTCTGGGCCCTGGGCGTCGGCGGCCTGTTCGGCTACCACGCCTGCTACTTCGCCGCCCTGGCCATGGCGCCGCCGGTCGAGGCGAATCTCATTAACTATCTTTGGCCGCTGCTGATCGTGGTCTTCTCGGGCCTCCTGCCGGGCGAGCGCCTGCGGTGGTGGCACATTGCCGGGACGCTGGCCGGCCTCGCCGGCTGCGTCCTGCTGGTCGGCTTCGGGGCCGGCGGCGTCGACGCGCGCTATGCCGCCGGCTACCTCGCCGCCCTTGGCGCGGCGCTGACCTGGGCGACCTACTCGGTGCTGTCGCGGCGCGTGCGCGAGGTGCCGACCGACGCCGTCGGCGGGTTCTGCGGCGCCACCGCGCTGCTCGCCCTGATCGCCCATCTCGTTTTCGAGCGCACGTATGTGCCGCAGGGCGGCGAATGGTTGGCGATCGCCGTGCTCGGCATCGGCCCGGTCGGTGCGGCGTTCTATCTGTGGGACCACGGCGTCAAGCGCGGCGACATCAAGGCGCTCGGCGCGCTGTCCTACATGACGCCGCTGCTGTCGACCTTGCTGCTCGTGCTGTTCGGACGCGCCGAGCCGAGCCTGCGGCTGGCGCTTGCCTGCGTGCTGATCGTCGGCGGCGCCGTGCTCGCCTCGCGCGAGCTGTGGGGACGGCGCTAGCCCGGCACCCAGCCGCGCGGCGCCATCTCGAAGCCCGCGAAGTCGAAGGCCGGCCCGACCGTGCAGCCGACCAGGGTCCAGTCGCCGCGGCTCTCGGCCGACTGCCAGCAGCCGGCGGGAACGATCGCCTGGGGTTGTTCGCCGGCGGTGATGTCCGGGCCGAGACGGATCGTGCTGGTCTGTTTTCCGTCGGATGAGAGGCTGAGCGCCAGCGGCGCGCCGGCGTAGAAATGCCAGATCTCGGCGGCATCGACGCGATGCCAGGCCGAGATCTCGCCCCGCTGCAGCAGGTAGTAGATTGCCGTCATCGCGCCACGGCCGCCGGACGGCGGCGCGTGGCGGAAGGTTTCACGGTAGTGGCCGCCCTCGGGATGCGGCCGCAGGTCGAGCGCGCGGATGATCGAAGCGGCGCTCATGCCTTCGGGAGCGTGGCCTGCATCGACGGGCGTTGGACGAACTTGTCGTACCACGCGAACAGCTTCGGCCGGCCCTGGCGAATATCGCCGGCGGGCTTGCGGAACTCGAGCCAGCCGATGGCGCAGCCCGTGGCGATGTGACCGAGATTGACGGGGCCTTCGAGCGGCTTCGGATTGTGTTCGAGGTTGTCGAGGCCGGCGCGGACCTTGGCAAGCTGGCCGTCGACCCATTCCTTGCTGCGCGCCTCCGGCTTGCGCACGGCCTCTTCGTACCGGCACAGCAGACCGGCCTCGGTGATGCCGGTGGCGGCGGCATGCAAGGTCAGGGCGGACCACCGCGCCGGGCCCGGAGGCGGAAGCAGCTTGGTGCCCTTGCTCAGGGAGTCGAGGTACTCGCAGATCACGTAGGAATCGAACAGCGCCATGCCGTCGTCGGTGATCAGCGTCGGCAGCTTCATCAGCGGGTTTTCCTTGGCCAGCTCCAGGTTCGGCTGGGTCGGGACGACAGAGGTCGGCACCTGCTCGATCTTCTTGTCGACGCCGGCCTCGATCGCCACCGCCATGACCTTGCGCACGAACGGCGAGGCGCCTGAGTAGTAGAGCTTCATTATCCTGGTTTCCTCTCGGGGGTTAGAACTTGTCCTTGCGGGCGCGGATCGCCGCGAAGACCGCAACCGGGTCCTTGGCGTCGAGCCCCTGCGCGCGCGCGAACGCGGCATCGTCGGCGCGCAGGAACGGGTTGGTCGCGCGCTCCTCCGCCAGTGTCGCCGGCACGGTCGGTCGGCCCTTGGCGCGCGCCGCATCGACCCTGGCCGCGCGCGACTTCAGCGCCTTGTTGTCCGGGTCGATCGCAAGCGCGAAGCGCGCGTTCGATTGCGTGTACTCGTGTCCGCAGAAGACGCGTGTGGTCGGCGGCAGGCCGCGCAGCTTCGACAGCGACGACCACATCTGCGCGGGCGTGCCCTCGAACATGCGTCCGCAGCCCAGCGTGAACAGCGTGTCGCCGCAGAACAGCGCGTCCGAATCCGCGAACCAGAAGGCGATGTGGCCGCGTGTGTGGCCGGGAATGTCGAAGACCTGCGTCGTCTCGTCACCGAAGCGATAGGTTTCGCCTTCGGCAAGCGCCACGTCGATGCCGGGAATGCGGTCGCGGTCGGCCGCCGGCCCGACGATGGTGGCTCCGGTCGCCTGCTTCAGTTCGAGATTGCCGCCGGTGTGGTCCCAGTGGTGATGCGTGTTCAGGATATGCGTCAGCGTCCAGCCGAGGGCATCGAGCTTCGCCTTGACCGGCGCCGCTTCCGACGGGTCGACGACTGCCACTGCGCCGCTATGGGGCTCGCGCAGCAGCCAGACATAATTGTCCTTGAGGCACAGGACGTGGTCGATTTCGAGCGTCATGGGATGACATGTATGCCAAGCCGCGCGTCCCTGCCAAGTCGCGTTTGCGCCGGCTCAGCCCATCGTCCGGCGACCGGTCAACCGGCGCCATAGCCGCAGGATCGGCAGGCGCTCCGCCTGGGGCTCGACGGCGAGACCGACGCGCGTGACCCTGCCCTTCGACATCTCGCGCACCACCAGCTCGATGCCACCGACCTTGACCCGGTCACCGACCACGATTCGGTCGCCGAGACGGTCGCGCATGAACTCGGCCAGCGGCTTTTCGTGGTCGACCGGCTCGAACGGCACGCCGTATTCGGTGCTCATGCGGCCGACCGGAACACCCGCCTCGAAGCTGAACTCGCCGAGATGGATCGCCGCCCAGGCCGAGCGGTGCGCCGGCCGCGCCGAGAACAGCTTGTCGAGCGTGATGACATGCTCGGGCGGCGCCAGCGCGATGACGTAGTCCTCGACCTGCAGGCGTTCGAGCGTCTCGCGGCTCATCACCGTGCCGTCGCGGATCACCGCGATGATGCGCGTACGCCGCGGCAGGTTCAGGCCGCGGAACGTCTGGTCGAGCGCCGGGCTGTTGATGGCGACGCGCCATGACGCCGCTTCGCGGTCGGCGGATGGTGGCAGATCGATCTCACGGCGCTCGATCGGTTCCGGCGGCGGCGGCAGCTCGAGGCCGAGGAGTCGTGCCGCGCGCGATACCGTCCAGCCCTGGACGATCAGCGAGGCGATGACGACCACGAACGCGACGTTGAAGTATTCGATGCCCTGCGTCACGCCGGCGATGACGGGGATGGACGCAAGGAAGATCGGCACGGCCCCGCGCAACCCGACCCACGAGATGAAGACCTGCTCCTGCCAGGGGAAACGGAATGGAAGCAGGCTGATCCATACCGCCAGCGGCCGCGCGACGACGATCAGGACGACGGCGATGGCCAGCTCGTCGCCGATGTTCGAGATCATTTCCGATGGCGTCGCGAGCAGGCCGAGCAGCAGGAACATGGTGATTTGCGCGAGCCAGGCGAGGCCGTCGTGGAAGCGGCTGATCACCTGCTGCGCGCGATGGCGCTGGTTGCCCATGACGAGGCCGGCGAGATAGACCGCGAGGAAGCCGCTCGCATCGATGATCTGCGCGCTGGCGAAGATCACCAGGGCGATCGCGGCCGCCAGGATCGGGTAGAGGCCGGCCGCGATTTCGATGCGGTTGATCAGGAAGACGAGGAACATGCCGCCGAGGATCCCGATCGCAGCACCGCCCACCATCTGGATCGCGAAGCTCAGCGCGAAATGCCCCGTGAAGGCCATGTCCGGACTCAGCAGCAGTTCGACGCACGTCACCGTCAGGAAGATCGCCATCGGGTCGTTGACGCCGGACTCGATTTCCAGCGTGGCGCTCACGCGGCGCTTGATCTCGGTGCCGCGCGTATGCAGCAGCAGGAACACCGCCGCGGCGTCGGTCGACGCGACCGTTGCCCCGACGAGCAGGCCCTGGAGCAGGCTGAAATCCAGGATGTACACTGCCGCGGCGCCGGCGATCAGCGCGGTCACCAGCACGCCGACTGTCGCGAGGCTCAGCGCCGGCCACATCGCGATGCGGAACGCCTCGCGCGGCGTGCGCAGGCCGCCATCGAACAGGATCAGTGCCAGCGCGACGTTGCCAACGAGGTACGTCGCCCGGAAGTCATCGAACTCGATGCCGCCGGGCCCGTCGATTCCGGCAAGCATTCCCAGCCCGAGGAACACGAGCAGCAGGGGCGCGCCGATGCGGTTCGAGAACATGCCGGCGAGAATGCTGATGCTGACCAGCAGCGCGGCGACGAGAATCGCGTGGTAGATGAGCGCCAAAACAGGCTCCATCTTCACCGGCGGACATCGGCAGTCTATCCGGCGCCGGACGGCAAGAACAGGGTGGCGGGGCGCGCGTTCTTGTGTTGCGGGGGCTGGCCGCTGCAGCCTAGGCTTGCGGCATTCAACGGGTCCGCTTTTTTGCCATGTGGTCGGACGTTATTGATCTGCGCGATTTCTATGCCTCATCCCTCGGCCAGGTGGCGCGGCGGATGATCCGGCGGCGGCTGCGCGAGATGTGGCCCGACCTCACCGGCCAGCGGGTGGTCGGGATCGGCTATGCGACGCCGCTGCTGCGGCCCTTCATGGACGAATCCGAGCGGGTGGTGGCGATGATGCCGGCCCCCCAGGGCGTGTTGCACTGGCCGGGACAGCAGCTCAACGCGACTGCCCTGATCGAGGAGACGGAGCTGCCGCTGCCCGACATGTCGATCGACCGGGTGCTGCTGGCGCACGCGCTGGAGCACACCGAGCAGCTCCGGCCGCTCCTGCGCGAGATCTGGCGCGTGCTCAACCCCAGCGGCCGGGTGATCGTCATGGTCCCGAACCGGCGCGGCATCTGGGCGCGCATAGACAGTACCCCTTTCGGGCACGGCCATCCCTATACGGCCGGGCAGCTCTCCCGGCTCCTGCGCGACAACCAGTTCACGCCGCTGGCGACGCGCAGCGCGCTCTATACGCCGCCGGTCTCCTCGCGGCTCTATCTGACTTCGGCGGGGGCGTGGGAGCGGCTCGGCGAGCGCTGGTTCGAGCGTTTCGCCGGCGTGGTGCTGGTCGAGGCGGGCAAGCAGCTCTATGCGCCGACCACCGTGCGCCGCGTCCCGCGCCGCCGCCCGGCCTACCTGCCGCTCCCCGCGCCGGCGGCGAGCGGCCGCACGATCCGCGACTAGCGGCGGCGCAGCAGGAAGAGGCCCTGCTCGCCGAGCAGGTTGGCGAGAAAGCCGGGTGCCCGCAGTCCGCGCGGCCGGCCGCGCCAGTCGAGCACCATGCCCTGCTCGATGACGATCTGCAGGTCCTCGCACAGCTCGACGAAGTCCTCGATCGTGCAGAGATGGATGTTCGGCGTCTCGTACCAGGCCGTGTCGTAGGAATCGGTCACCGGCATCTTGCCGTAGGCGAGCAGCTTGAAGCGCACGTGCCAGGCGCCGAAATTCGGGAACGAGACGATGGCGCGGCGGCCGATCCGCACCAGCTCGCCCAGCACCGTCTTCGGATCGTAGGTCGCCTGCAGGGTCTGCGACAGGATCACGTAGTCGAAGGAATCGGACGGGTAGTCCTTCAGGTCGGTCTCGGCGTCGCCCTGGATGACGGACAGGCCCTGCGTCACGCAGGCGTTCACGCCGGCCTGCGACAGCTCGATGCCGCGCCCGTCGACCTGCTTGAAATGGACGAGGTAGTCGAGCAGGGCGCCGTCGCCGCAGCCGATGTCGAGCACCCGCGAGCCGGGCTTGACCATGTCGGCAATGACCTGGAGGTCGACGCGGATCGAGGCGCGCGGCCGGGCGGCCGCTACGGCGGAGGTGCTCATCGGCGGCTGAGGCCGCCATGGTGCTCGGCCGCACCGTTGAGGAAGCCGGTCAGGGTCGCGAAGAATTCCGGCTCATCGAGCAGGAAGGCGTCGTGGCCCTTGTCGGTGCGGATCTCGACGAAGCTGACATTCGCCGCGACGGCGTTGAGCGCGTGCACCAGCGCGCGGCTCTCGCTGGTCGGGAACAGCCAGTCGCTGGTGAACGAGACGATGCAGAAGCGCGTTTTCGTCGCCTTGAAGGCGTTTGCGAGCACGCCGCCGAAATCGCGGGCCAGGTCGAAATAGTCCATCGCCCGCGTGATGTAGAGGTAGGAATTGGCGTCGAAGCGCTCGACGAAGGTCGAGCCCTGGTGGCGGAGGTAGCTTTCCACCTGGAAGTCGGCGTCAAAGCCGTAGGACAGCGCCTCGCGGTTCTGCAGGGCGCGGCCGAACTTGCGGTGCAGGGCTGCTTCCGACAGGTAGGTGATGTGCGCGGCCATGCGCGCCACGGCGAGGCCGCGATGCGGCCGCGCATTGCGCGACAGATAGTCGCCGCCGTGCCAGTCGGGATCGGCCATGATCGCCTGGCGGCCGACCTCGTGGAAGGCGATGTTCTGCGCCGAATGGCGCGCCGCGGTCGCGATCGGCACCGCGGTGAAGACGCGGTCGGGATAGGCGGCGGCCCATTGCAGCACCTGCATGCCGCCCATCGACCCGCCGATCACGCAGAACAGCTTCTGGATGCCGAGATGGTCGATGACCCGGACCTGGGCCCGCACCATGTCGGCGACGGTTATCAGCGGGAAGGCGATGCCCCAGGGCTTGCCGGTGGCGGGGTTGATGTCGCGCGGGCCGGTCGTGCCCATGCAGCCGCCGAGCACGTTGACGCAGATGATGAAGAAGCGGTCGGTGTCGAGCGTCAGGCCCGGACCCACGCTTTCCTCCCACCAGCCAGGTTTGCCGGTGATGGGGTGCGTCTCCGCCACGAACTGGTCGCCGGTCAGCGCGTGGCAGACCAGGACGGCGTTCGACTTGTCGGCGTTCAGCTTGCCGTAGGTCTGGTAGGCGATCGTGAACGGGGCGAAATCGACCCCGCAGTCGAGGCGCAACGGCGCCGTCGCCGGCACCTCGAGCCGATGGCCTGGCAGCGCACGGCCGAGCGGGTGCACGGTCGCGGGCGTCGGCGAGCGTTGAGGCGTGGTCATCTGGCGCGGGTTGGCTACTCCTTGCCCGTACGCGGCTCGGCAAAATGCATCAGCGCCTATTTCGGTTCAAGGGGCGCGCAATTCAACAAGGAATCGCAAGTCCTTGCTCTTGCTGCGAGTCCCCGCTATCGAATAGGCCAACACGGCCAAGATTGCGCGATGCCGCCCGACTCCAAACTCGACTCCCTCCGCCAGCAGATCGACGGGATCGACGACGCCCTGCACGATCTGCTGATGCAGCGTGCCGCCGTCAGCGACCAGGTGCGCGCGACCAAGCAGGTCGCCCGCCCGATCCTGTTCCGGCCGGGGCGCGAGGCGGCGATCCTGAAGCGCCTGCTGGCCCGCCACGAGGGCGTGCTGCCGCCCGAGGCGGTCGTGCAGGTATGGCGCGAGATCATAGCCTCGTCGACGCGCCTGCAGGGCCCGTTCCGGGTCGCCATCTATGCGCCCAGCGGCGCCGAGCACGCGCTCGATCTCGCGCGCGCCCATTTCGGCGTGCTGACGCCGCTCCTGCCGATGAGCTCGGTCGGGCCGGTCCTGTCGGCGCTGGCCGACGACCACGCCCAGGTCGGGCTGCTGCCGCTGCCCGAGGAGACGCCGGACGAGCCGTGGTGGCGCGGCTTCGGCGGCGCCGGCGAGGACGCGCTATCGATCATCGCCCGGCTGCCCTTCGCCGCGACGTCGCTGCAGCCCGCGGCGCTGGTCGTCGGCCGGCAGGCCTTCGAGCCGACCGGCGAGGACCGCGGCTACCTCGTCGTCGAGACGGACCGCGAGATCAGCCGCGCCCGCGTGTCTGCCGTCCTCGAGGCCGCCGGTCTCCAGCCGCTCGGCTTCCCGGCCGAGGTGCGGGTCGCGGACGGCCGCGGGCGCGCCCTCGCGACATTGCTGGTGGAGACGGCGTCCTACGCGGATCCCAACGACCCTCGCCTCGCGGGCCTGCCCGAGAAGGCGGGCGAGGGCATTCTCGCCGTCCGCTCGGTGGGCGGCTATGCGGTGCCGCTGCTGCTGGGGCCGCTCAGGCGGAAGTAGCAACCGCCGCGCAACTCCCCTAGATTGGCGCCCTTCCGTCATCCCCCGATTGCATCATGACTACGCCCACGCCCCGTCCCGGTGTCCTGTCGATCGAGCCCTATGTCGGCGGCAAATCCGCGCTGCCCGGCCAGGGCAAGACCATCAAGCTGTCCTCGAACGAGGGCGCGCTGGGCCCCAGCCCGCGCGCGGTCGAGGCGCTGCGCAAGGCCGCGGACAGCGCGCACCGCTATCCCGATGGCGGTGCCGTGGCGCTGCGCGAGGCGATCGGCAAGCGCTTCGGGCTGGATCCGGCGCGCATCGTCTGCGGCGCCGGCTCGGACGAGATCATCGCCCTGCTGACCAAGGCCTATGCCGGGCCCGGCGACGAGGTGCTGTATAGCCAGTATGGCTTCGTCATGTACCCGATCGCGGCGCACGCCGCCGGCGCCACGCCGGTGACGGCGCAGGAGAAGGACTACCGCACCGACATCGACGCGATGATCGCGCGCGCCGCGGCGAAGACCAGGATCTGCTTCATCGCCAATCCCAACAACCCGACCGGAACGTACGTGACCGCGGCGGAGCTGAAGCGCCTGCGCGAGGGCCTGCCGCCGCACGTGCTGCTGGTCGTCGACGCGGCCTATGCGGAGTACGTGGCGCGCAACGACTACTCGAACGGCACCGAGCTCGTGGATGCCTGCGACAACGTCGTCATGATGCGCACCTTCTCCAAGATATTCGCGCTCGGCGGCTTGCGCCTCGGCTGGGCCTATTGCCCGCCGGCGATCGCCGACGTGCTGCACCGCGTGCGCGGGCCGTTCAACGTGTCGGCGGCGGCGCAGGCTGCGGGCGTCGCGGCGCTCGAGGATCTCGCCTTCACCGACAAGAGCCGCGCGCATAACGACATCTGGCTGCCGTGGCTGACGCAGCAGCTCACCGGACTCGGCCTGAAAGTGCTGCCCAGCGTCGGCAATTTCGTGCTCGTCGAGTTTCCCGCTTCGGGCGCGAAGACCGCGACCGCCGCGAACGCGCATCTCAACAAGCACGGTATCATCCCGCGCGCGGTGGCCAATTACGGCCTGCCCAACCACATCCGCATCACCATCGGCACCGAGACGGAGATGCGCGCCGTGGTCGCGGCGCTCGCCGAGTTCATGAAGTGATGGTTTCCGGGCAAAATCTCCTGACTGCGTCTTGCGCGGGCTTGACCCGCGCATCCATCGCGCCGGCGGCACAATGGACCCGCGGATCAAGTCCGCGGGTGACGCGATGAAAAAAGCTTCCGCCAAGAAGACGACGCGGAAAGGCGCGCCGCTCTTCGACCGCGTCGTCATCATCGGCCTCGGGCTGATCGGCTCGTCGCTGGCGCGCGCGATCAGGAAGGCGCGCCTCGCGCGGACCTTGATCGCGTGCGATGCCGATGCCGGCGTGCGCGCGAAGGTGGGTGAGCTCAAGCTCGCCGACGCCGTCGAGCCCGACGCGGCGAAGGCGGTCGTGGGCGCCGATCTCGTCTTCGTCTGCACGCCCGTCTCGACCTACACCGCGCTGGGTGCCGCGATCGGGCCGAAGCTGAAGCGCGGCGCCATCCTGTCCGACGTCGGCTCGGTCAAGCAGGTGGCGATCGACGAGCTTGGCCGCCACGTCCGCAAGGGCGCCCATCTCGTCCCCGGCCATCCGGTCGCGGGCACCGAGAATTCCGGGCCGGAAGCGGGCTTCGCCGAGCTGTTCGACGGGCGCTGGTGCATCCTGACGCCGCCGGAAGGCGCCTCGCCGGCCGCCGTCGACAAGATCGCGGGGCTGTGGCAGCGCGCGGGCATGCGCATCGTCACGATGGATGCCACGCACCACGACCGCGTGCTGGCGATCACCAGCCACGTGCCGCACCTGATCGCCTACACCATCGTCAACACGGTCAGCGACCTCGAAGCGCATCTGAAGGCCGAGGTGGTCAAGTTCGCCGCCTCCGGCTTCCGCGACTTCACCCGCGTCGCCGCTTCCGACCCCGTCATGTGGCGCGACATCTTCCTGTCCAACCGCGAGGCGGTGCTGGAGATGCTGGGCCGGCTCTACGAGGACATCGCCCTGCTGCAGAAGGCGATCCGCTTCGGCGACGGCGAGACCCTGCAGCGCGTCTTCGCCCGTTCGCGCCAGATCCGCCGCTCGATCGTCCAGGCCAAGCAGGACTGACTGCTTCACCCGCGGCCCCGGTGAAGCAGGGCGTGAAGCACCCCTGCCTCTTCCTAACCTCTCGTTCTGACGTCCATTTCCGGGCGCGTCGCAGCGAGTGCTTCACTGCTTCACGCGAGTTTGCGGATTGCATCCCCGTTTCCGCGGCGGCGCGGCTCGTCGACCCGCACGTAGGCGGTAACCACTTGAATTTAATGAAATAATGGAAAGTACCCGACGGGTGGGCCGCAGCGGGCGGAGGTTTCCTTGATCGAAATCGTACATGTTTTGTTCCTATCGTCAACCCGTCCGGGCGTTGGTCCATGGGCGCCGGCCGGAAAAATCGACACGGCTGTGAACCTGTTCACAGCGCTGGCCGCCGTGGGCGCGTACGGTGACGATGCGGAATTCGCCCCAAGGAGGGGATGGAGACCCAAGATGAACATGACCCATGAAATGTCGACGACGCTGATGATCGCGGCCGGGTTCATGACGGTGTGGGCAATGACCGTGATGGGGATGCTGGCGTTCTGAGGAGCGCCGCACCGTCACCGCGGCGCCGTTGCTTGTGCGCCGCCCCCGGACGGGTCCCGGACCCGTCCCAGGACTGAACAAGCCGCTCGAACACGAAACAGGAAGGCGTCTGTTGCAAGGGCCAGGACTGGCCCTTCGCGCCTTTGACCTCGCCCGCTGGCTGACACGATTCCGGCCGGCGGCCTTTGCGTCGGTTTCTCCGCGCCTCGGATCAAGCGCGGGAGCGGGCGCGGCTTCACGCGACCTCACGCGAAAAAGGAGATAGCGACACAACAAAACAGGGAGAGCGTCATGAAACACCTCGCCGTCACGGCCCTTGCCGTGCTCGTCGCGGCGGTGCCGTTCGCCGCGCGCGCCGACGTCGTGAGCGACTGGAACCAGACCGCGATCGAGACGATGAAGCAGGCGCGCGTCGCCGGCAATCCGTGGTCGCGCAGCCTGGCGATGATGCATGTCGCGATGTCCGATTCGATCAATGCGGTGCGGAACCGCTACACGCGCTACACCGCGACGCCGCCGGCTCCGGACGCCTCCGCTGAAGCGGCCGCCGCCGCAGCGGCGCGGCAGATCCTCCTCCAGCTCTATCCCACCCAGAAGGCCGTGATCGAGGACGCCTACGCCGCCTCGCTCAAGACGATTCCCGACAGCGCAGCGAAGAAGGAAGGGATCGCGCTCGGCGAGCGCGTCGCCGCTGCGGTCTACAACGACCGCGCCAGCGACGGCACGAACGTCCCCGACACCTATCGGCCGATCACGACGCCCGGCGTATGGATCCCGACCACGCCGCCCATCTTCGCGCAATACGCGCGGGCGAAGCCCTGGGTGCTGAAGAGCGCCGACCAGTTCCGGCCCGGCCCGCCGCCGGAGCTTTCCGGCGAACTCTATGCCCGCGACTACAACGAGACGAAGGCTCTCGGCGGCGCCAAGAGCACCGCGCGCACGGCGGAACAGACGGAGGCGGTGAAGTTCTGGACGCAGGCCAATCTCGGCCCATCGTGGCAGGAGGCGGCACGCCAGTTCGCCGCGGCGAAGGGCCTCGACCTCGCCGACACGGCGCGCCTATTCGCGCTGCTCAACATGGGTGTCGCCAACACCTTCATCAACGACTGGGATGCGAAGTTCACCTACAATTTCTGGCGCCCGGTCACGGCGATCCGCAACGGCGACCAGGACGGCAACGAGGCCACCGAGCGCGACGCCGGCTGGACGCCGCTGAACGACACGCCCATGCATCCCGAATATCCATCGCAGGCGGCGATCATCACCGGCGTGGCGGTCAGCGTTTTCGAGGCCGTGTTCGGCCCCGACCTGTCGATTCCGTTCACCGTGAGCGATCTGGCGGATCCGAAGGTGAAGCGCGCCTTCGCCAGCGTCGCGCAGATGGACGAGGAGCACCGCAACGTGCGGGTCTGGGGCGGCATCCACTTCCGCAACTCGCTGGACGTGGGCGCGGATATGGGCCGCCGGATCGGCGCCTATCTCGTCGAGAACTCGCTGAAGCCGGCGGGGTAGGAGGGGGTGTGAGCGCCCGCGCGGGGAGGTATCGCGCGGGCGCTCTGCCGCCTAGAACGTGACGTTCTCCGCGGCAAGCTTGCTGAGGCCGAAGATGGTCAGGCGGTCGCCGCCGCCGAAATCGATCCAGATCGTGTTGTTCGCCGCGGCGGTCGTCACCTTGGCGGAGCTGGTGAGGCCCGCCATGTTGCCGAAGCCGAAGGCGCTGAGGTCGAGCCGGTCCGCGCCAGCGGTGAAATCATGGATGATGTCGGCGTGGCAGCCGCGCGCGAGGGTGAAGACGTCGTTGCCGTCGCCGCCGGTCATCCTGTCGTTGCCCGCTCCGCCGATCAGGATGTCGTTGCCGGCATCGCCGAAGAGCTGATCGTTGCCGGTGCCGCCTTCCAGCCGGTCGTTGCCGACGCCGCCCCTGAGCGTGTCGTCGCCCGCATCGCCGCGCAGCGTGTCGTTCCCGGACAGGCCGATCAGCGTGTCATGGCCCGCGAGACCGTTGATGGTGTCGTTGACGTTCTCCTTGCCGGTCAGCGTGTCGTTCCCCGCCGTGCCCGACAGGGTGTTGCCGGTCGGCGGCGGCGGTTCGGCGGGGGCGTTCCCCAGCGTGTGCAGCCGATCGGAGAATTGCAGCTTGCCGATGCCGGTCAGCGTGTCGGTGCCGTCGTTGCCGGCGACCGTGGGCTTCAGGTCGCGGACCGTGGTGATGGCGCCGCTCGTGCTGATCGCGTAGTCGGCGAACAGGCCGGCGTAGAACGCCGTGTCGCTGCCACCGCCGCCGGTCAGCGTGTCGTTGCCGGCGCCGCCGACGAGGATGTCGTCGCCGAGACCGCCGTTCAGGGCGTTGGCGCCGCCATTGCCGGTGATGACGTTGTTCAGCGCGTTGCCGGTGACGCTGAGATTCGCGAGGCCGAGCAGGGTCGCGTCCTCGAGATTGGCGCCCATCGTCAGGCTGGCGGAAGACGCGACGGCGTCGTGCCCGATCAGGTCGAGCTTCACGTTCTCCGAACCGATCGCCAGCGTGGCGCCCAGCGGCTTGGCGAGTCCGGTGCCCGACAGCGTCACTTCATACGTGCCGGCGGCGAGCTGCGCCTGGTAGCCGCCCGCGGCGGCCGTCGTCGCCGCGGTCGTCGCGCCGCCGGCAAGCCGCGCGTCGACGCGGATGCCGCCGCGCCCTTCGCCCGGCGTGTAGAAGCGGTTGGCGTCGCTGTCGACATAGGCAACGCCGGTGAGGAAGGGCAGCGTTCCGCTCTTCGCGAAATTCTGCGTCGCCATCACCGCGTTGTAGCCGTTGTACTCGCCGGTCTCGATGCCGATGCCGATCTCCCGGAAATTCGGGTTCAGCAGGTTGGCGCGGTGGCCGGCGCTGAGGAACAGGCTGTTCTCCTCGCGCGTCACGGTGTCGAGCATGCCGATCGTGCCGGTCGTGCCGCGCCAGACGATGTTCTCGCCCCAGGTCCACGAGCCGGTGAACTTGTAGCCGGCGGCGGTCATGCGGGCACCCGGGCTGCTGCCGTTCGCGCCGGTATGCGAGAACGTGTCGGTCGCGAGCATCCACAGGCTGTGGTTCGCCGCGGCGGTGCCGAGCAGGTCGTTGCCGGCGAGCGGCTGCTTCGAGGCGGTGGAGATGGTGCCGGCGGCGAGTCCCTGGTTGAGATCGATGCCGCGGCGCTGCGCCTCCGCGGCGGGATCGAGCCGCGCGAGGTTGATGAGCTCGAGCATGTACTGTTCGTAGGACGAGAACTGGGCCACGCGTTGTCCCCCTTCGCAACGTTGCGTACCTCTCCGGCGAGCACGGCTGCCGGGAGTTGTCGCTTCTAGACGCGGCGGCAGGTGCAATGGCGTGGCAAGCCTGTGATAAGGCGTGCCGCGCGGCGCGCGCGATGCGGCCATATCCGATCACGCGCGCGCCTTTCAGGCGCGGCGTGCGGAGGATGTTACCGACGCGTTAAGGGACTCAGGTGGAACGCGCGCCTTTCCTGTGACGAAGAAAGGCGCGCGCCGAAAACAGGCGCATCGGACGCTACGCGGCCGCCATGGCCTCGACTTCGATCTTCCACTCCGGCAGCAAAAGCTGGCAGCACACCACGGTAAGCGACGGGCGGTTCTGGCCGAGATACTTCGCGCGTAGGCGGACATTGGCGCCGTCGTAATCCGGCTTCGACAGGTAGGTGCGCACGGACACGAGGTTGCCGTAGTCCATCCCGGCGGAGCGCAGCACGGCGCCCATGTGCTTCCACACCAGCTCGCCCTGCTCCTCGAACGAGCGCGGCATCGACTTGCCGTCCTCGTAATAGCCGTTGAGGCCGCTGATGATCAGCAGCCGCGAATCGCCGCGGATCTCGGTCCCGTGGCTGTAGCACCGATAGGGCGGATAGACGGTCGGCGGATTGTGCGGGATGACGGGCATGGCGGACTCCGGGTCGGTGTCGTTTTCCGATTCTTATGTCGAAAACCCGTGATTGTCGTCCTTGTCGGCTGTCTTGCGTGCGATTCAACCTTGCGGCAAGTGGTTATGAGGTGATGCAAGGAGTGATGGAGCTTTGATCCCTCTCCCCAACGGGGAGAGGGTAGGGTGAGGGGTGCACGCGATAGCGCGCAGGAGACTCCGCGGTCGCATCACATGCGTGGCGCAGGAGGATTCTCTTGCGCGCTGCCGCGCGCTCCCCCTCACCCGGCGACGCGTGCCGCGTCGCCGACCTCTCCCCGTTGGGGCGAGGTAGGAAGGAGACTACGCGTTCACGCGGCCCAGCACTTCGGCGATCGGCTGGCCGTCGATGTCCTTCATCTCTACGCCGAGCAGCCCCGCGAAGGTCGGCGCGAAATCCATCAACGAGACGGTGCGGTTGAGCATGCGCGGCTCCATGTCGCGGCCGACCGCGGCGAACAGGCCGTCGACGCGATGCTCGCCGGTGCGCGACAGCTTGTACGTGCCTTCGAGCAGCCCCAGCTTCGGCGACGAGAGGCGTACGTGCCCGACCGGGATGTCGTGGTTCCACTGCACCAGCAGGTCGGGCAGCATGTCCTGATGCGCGCCGCGATAGAGGTCGGAGACGCGCCTGACGCTGGTGAAGGCGGGAATGTTGCGGTCGGCGTCCATGATCTCCAGCAGGTCGCGGGAGAGCTGCGCGCAGAACGCATCCGCCTCCGGCCCGCGGTTGAGCAGGCCGTGCGGCTCGCGCCCGACCAGGTTCAGGCGGATCGCCGACGTCGCGTGGTTGTTGTCGATCATGAAGCACTGGCTGGCGCCGTGGTCGATATGGCGCGGGCCGCCGGGGCGCTCCCAGCCCGGCTTGTAGTCGATCCAGTCGCGCAGGTCGTCGCGCACGGAGCGCAGCATGTTCTTCACGGGCGCCGGCATCGCCCGCCACACCGCCGACAGCGTCGTGTCGGTCATCTGCCGCGATGCGCGCGATGTCGTGCTCAGCTCCTGCTTCGCAATCGGCTTCGACACACCGAGCCGCAGCAGGATGTCGGGGAACAGGTAATAGGCGCCGTACGCATGGCCCATGCCGTGCCCGAGCAGGAACACGACCGCCGTGTCGTCGCCGACCAGCGACAGGATGCGCCCGATCGCCTTGTCGATCGCGACATAGACGTTCTGCATCGGGTTGCCGGCGACCGACGCGACGGCGGCGTCGTAATGCGCGTCGGCCTTGTCGACGAGGTGCCAGGTCTGGTGCCCGGCGCAATGGCTCTCGGTGAAGACCTGCGCGAAGAAATCCCAGCCGCCCTGGCTCAGATAGTGGCAGGTCAGGTCGGCCTTCGCCTCGATGCTGCGGATCAGCCCGTCGCGGAACGCGGCAAGCTCCTGCGCCGTCTTCGGCCCGTCGCAGGATCCGGCGGGGGCGGGGCCGAACTTCGCGAGGATCTCGTCCTTGAGCTGCGGGGGCCAGGTGGTGAAGCCGATATTGGCGTCGTGCGCGCCCCACTCGACCGACTGGATGCCGTTGAGGTTCTCGCTGACGCCCGACAGCGGGATATCGAAGATCGCAACGCGCTTGCCCGCATCGCTCAGCACTTCCCAGAACGGGCGGTGCTGCATGTAGTGCGGCGTGATGTTGCGGAAGAATTCATAGCTTCCGTTGCGGAGCTGCTCCCACGAATGGATGCCATGCCGCGCCGGCGACACGCCCGTCATGAGCGACGGCCAGGTCGACCCGACGAAGAACCCCTCCGGCGCCTTCGTCGCCCCGACAATGCCGCGCGCGAGCAGCCTCTGCACGTTCGGCATCAGCCCCGCCGCCGCCCACCTGCGCACGAGACTCTGCTCGGCGGCGTCCATCTCGAGGAACAGCACTTTGGTTAACGGGGCCATGGGCATTCACCGCCTGCCGGTTGCAGTCCTGGGTTGAATGTAGAATTGGAGGGCGTGCTTGTACACATTCTCGCCCTGAAAGGCTGAAAAAGCCTTACGGCCGCGCGCCGACGGATCGGCGCCGGCCGGGATGTCCGCTTCGCGCGGAAATGGACTGTCTTGAAGCGTGTTCGCGCGGCCGCGCCCGCGGCCAGATGACCGCTGTTACAGCGTGCCCGCGCGCGCCTCTTCCACGAGCTTCCTGAACTCGCCCGTCTTCGGATCGCGCACGAGGAGGGCGCCGTCGGCGACGCCGAAATAGGCGCCGTGCAGGTGGAGCTTGCCGCGCTCCACCAGGATGCGGATGCACGGGAAGGTCATCAGGTTGGCGAGGCTGAGCTCGACGGTCGCGAATTCGAGCCGGCGCAGCTCCTCGGGGGAATCGCTCTTCGGCTTCACGCGCGCGGCGGCGGGCGCGATCAGCGACATCCACTTGCCGATGAAGTCGCCCGGCGAGAGCGGCGCGCTGTCGTTGACATAGGCCTGGATGCCGCCGCAGCGCGCGTGGCCGAGGATGACGATGTGCTTCACCTTCAGCGCCTGCACGGCGAATTCCAGCGCCGCCGACGTGCCGTGGTATTCGCCGCCCGTCTCGTAGGGCGGCACGAGGTTGGCGACGTTGCGCACGACGAAGATCTCGCCCGGGCTGGTGTCGAAGATGACCTCCGGCGACACGCGGCTGTCGCAGCAGCCGATCACCATCACCTCCGGGCGCTGACGATCCGCGATGTCGCGGAAGCGCTGGCGCTCGCGCACGAAGCGGTCGCCGAGGAAGGCGCGGTAGCCGGATTCAAGCTGCGAAGGAAACATAGGCGTGCTCCGGGTGCGGGACTGTCTACACCCTTTATGGGGCCCGGAGCGTCACGGCAAGGGTTGATTCGCGGGGCGGCTGTTGCGGCGCGAGATGGAATGACGCGCAGAGCGGTCGCGTTCGACGGCCTTCACGCAACCATAGCTCACTGCCAGCCTGCGCATGACGCTTCCAATGGCGCAAGTGTCGGGACGAACGCTGCGACGGCACCATGGATGCGCGGGTCAAGCCCGCGCATGACGCATTTCTGATTCTGAGGTGCTTCTACCCGCCCTGCGGACTCGGGCTGGCACTCGCGGCGGCGGGTGTTGCGGCGACGACCTTGCCGGTGCGGCCGTCGACGAGCACGTCGAACATGCGGCCGTTCTGCATCGCCTCGGCGCGGTAGCGGTCGCCGGCGCGCGCGACGTCGCCGACCATCTCGTAGCCGCCCTGGCGCAGCGCGGTGCGGATCTGCTGCTCGGTGAGCATGCCGTCGGGCCCGTCGCCGCGCACGATGCCGACCTCGCGCGAGGCGAGCAGCGTGCCGCTCGCCGCCTCGACGCGGACGTCATAGAGCGTGCCGCCGCGTTCGCCGCGCGCGACATAGGCCTGCCCGTCGCGGCGGATCGCGTGGACGGGCTTGTAGCCGGCCGCGTGCAGCCTGTCCCTGATCTGCGCCTCGGTGAGGACCGGGCCGCTGTCGGCGGCACCCGACGGTGCCGGCGTTGGCGCCGGCGGCTTGCGGGCGGTGGTGGTGGGGGTGGTGGTGGCAGCAGCAGTGGGCTGCGGTGCCGGCCCCATCGGCGTGTTGGCCAGATCCTCCATCTTCTCGTCGGCGCTCTTGTCCAGCTTGTTGCCGGCGACGTAGCCGGCGCCGGCGCCGATGACGGCGCCGATCGGCCCGCCGACGATGGCGCCCATCGCGGCGCCGGAGAGGGCGCCCGTGGCCTCGCGGTCGTCCTGGGTGTTGCCGCAGGCGCCTGCAAGCCAGCCCAGCGTCACAACCAAAAGCAATCGCCCGCGCATGCCGCCTCCTCCCGGTTGGCGCAAGCGGCCAACATCGTTTCAACCGCGACCGTTGCGATTCGTTCCGTCCGCCGCAATCGGGCGGCGATCTACTCCGTTTGGGTTGCAACGACAGGATGCTTCGGGCGTAGCACTACCGGGCTGGCCGGGCGAACTGCGGTGCGCGCGCGCCGTTTCTCTCCCTGCGATGACCGAGTCCGATCGCGACGCCCACACTGCCGAGGTTGATCCGCCGCCCGTGCCGCAGCGGATGCGCGTGCTGGCGATCCTGAATGTCCACGGCAAGGCCGGCGCCGAGGCGGGGGCGGAACGCATCCATGCCCAGGTGGCCGACGCCTTCGCCGCCGCGGGCGTGGACGCGACCATCGAGGTGGTCGGCGGCGCCGAGCTGTCGCCGGCGGTGCAGACGGCGCTGGGCGCACGTGCGTCCGGCGACCGCTTTCCATTCGCGGCGCTGGTGGTCGGCGGCGGCGACGGGACAATCAGCACGGCCGCGGGGCATCTTGCCGGCACCGGCATCCCGCTCGGCGTGCTGCCGCTGGGCACGCTCAACCACTTCGCGCGGGATCTCGGCATCCCGTCCGTGATCGACCTTGCCGCACTCGTGATCGCGCAGGGTCACGCGCGCGACATCGACGTGGGCGAGGTCAACGGCCGCGTGTTCATCAACAACTCGTCGATCGGCATCTATCCCTACATGGTCGAGGCGCGCGAGGAGCGGCGGCGCGCGCTGGGCGTCGGCAAATGGTGGGCGATGGCGCTGGCCTTCGGCTGGATGCTGCGGCGCTTTCCCATGCACCGCCTGTCGATCGCGACCGGCGACGGCGTGCGGCCGCGGCGCACGCCGTGCGCGTTCATCGGCAACAATGCCTATGCGCTCGATCCGGCGGCGCTCGGCACTCGCGCGGCCCTCGATCGCGGCGAGCTGTGCCTCTACATCGCCAGGAGCAGTAGCCGCCTGCAACTGCTGTGGCTGATGGTGAAGGCCGTGTTCGGCCGGCTGAAGCCGGCGCAGGATTTCGACCTGATCCGCACCGCTTCGGCCGAGATCAATTCGCGCTCCGCCCGCCTGCGCGTCGCCGCCGACGGCGAGCTGGCGAAGATGGCGCCGCCGCTGCGCTACCGCATCCGCCCGAACGCGTTGCGCGTCCTGGTGCCGCCCGTGGCGCTCTGATCCCGTGCGCCGCATCGCGCATATCTCCGACCTGCATTTCGGCCGCCATGATCCGTCGGTGTCGGAGGGCCTGCTGAGCGCCCTCGCGCGCGAGCGGCCGCATCTCGTCGCGGTCACCGGCGATCTGACGCAGCGGGCGCGGGTGTGGGAGTTCAAAACCGCGCGCGCCTTCCTCGAGCGCATGACGAGCCCGTTCCTCGTCGTGCCGGGCAACCACGACGTGCCGCTCTACAATCTGGCCGCCCGGTTCCTGCATCCGCATGCGCGCTTCGAGCGGTTCATCACGCGCGACCGGCAGCCGCGCTATGTCGACGGCGAGATCGCCGTGCTCGGGCTGAACACCGCGTGGCGCAAGTTCGGCACCGGCGGGCGCATGCTGGACCGGCACCTCGCCGAGATCGCGGCCGGCTTCGCCGATCTCGACAGCGCGCTCACGCGCGTCCTGGTGACGCATCATCCGCTGTTCGACGAAGGTGGCGACGTGCGCGCCGCCGCGCAGGGCGCCGCCTCGGCGCTGCAGGCGCTGGCGGCCTGCGGCGTGCGGCTGCTGCTGGCAGGGCACGAGCACCGGCCCTATAGCGGCGAGGGCGGCGTCGACTATCTCGACCGCCGCCGCTCCATGCTGATCGTCCAGGCCGGCACCGCCATCTCGACGCGGCTGCGCGGCGGGCCGAACAGCTTCAACCTGATCGATATCGATGCCGACCGCATCGAGACGACGCCGTGGTTCTGGCGCGGCGGCGGGTTCGAGGCGGGACGCCCGGCGCGGTTCGCCTTCGACGGCGCGCAGTGGCGCGCCGCCGCACACGCCGAGCAAATAGAGGCGGAAAGGCCGCACGAGGGCGGGTCTTAGACCCGCCCCTACGCGAATAATTCCTTCACGTGTAGGGGCCGATCTCAGATCGGCCCTGGGCCAACTCGATCGGGTGTTGCTCTGGCTCAGAACCGCTTCAGCAGACGGTCGATGTATTCGCGCTCGAGGTTCGGGCGGAAGCGCTCGCCCGCGCGGCGCAGCAGCTCGTCGAGGATCTCGCGCGAGCGCTGCAGGTCGACTTCCTCCGGCAGCTTGATGTCGCGGCCGTCGAGCCCGCCCAGCCCGTTGAGCGGCCGGCCGGCGGGATCGCGGTTCTGTGTCATGTGCGGATCGCTCTCGGGCGCCTCGCCCTCGCCCTGACCTTCGCCCTGGCCCATCTGCTGCATCATCTGCTGCATCATCTCGCGGGCGCCGGCGCGGAGCTGCTCCATCGCGTCCATCTGCGGGCGCAGCGCCTGGCCCGGCGCATTGCGGCCGAGCGCGTCGACGGCGTCGCGCATGGCGCGCTCGGCCTGGCTGAAGCCGCCGGGCACGTTGCCCATCATCTCGGCGAAGTCGCGCATGATGTTGCCCAGCATGTTGCGCAGCGCTTCCTGCTCGGCGCTGTCGCCTTCACCGTCGCCCTGGCCCTGGCCGGGCTGGCCTTGCTGACCCTGTTGGCCCTGCTGCCCGCGCTGGCCGGGGCGGCCCTGCTGGCTGCGGCGGAACGTCTTGTCGGTGAGCTGCTGCTGGCGCTGCATCAGCTCCTGCAGCCCGCGCATCATCTGCTGCGCCTGGCCGTCGCCCTGCTGCTGGCCCTGCATCTGCTGGCCCATGCGCAGGTTCTCGAGCATCTCCTGCAGCCGCGCCAGCATCTCGCGCGCGGCGTCCTTGGCGCCGGTGCGCGCCATCTGGCGCGCCTGGTCCAGCATCTTCTGCAGGTCGCGGCGCTCGATGCGCATCGCATTGCGGTCCATCGGCTGCTGCTGGATCTCGCCCGGATTGCGACGCGCCTGCTCGACCATCGCCTCGAGATACTTGTCGATCGCCTGCTGCAACTCCTGGATCAGCTTCTCGATCTCGGCATCCGGCGCGTTGTTGGCGAGCGCATCTTGCAGACGCTGCTGGATCGCGCGCAGGTCGCGCTCGGCCATCGACAGGTTGCCGTCCTCGATGCGCAGCGCGGTGTCCCACAGAAGCTGCTGCACGGCATCGCGGCCCGCGACCGTGTTGTCGCGCACGACGCGCACCGAGGCGGTCTTGAGCGACAGGTAGACGACGACGTCGTCGTAGTAGTGCGACGGGATCGAGGCGATGGCGGACAGCGCGCGGCTCACCACCGTGCGCTGGTTCGGGTCGGCGACCAGGGCGCGGCGCTGCTCGACGATGGCGCGCGCGACCGGGTGCTGGAACACCCGCTCCGGCAGGACCATCTCGAAGTCCTCGGACGTCCCTTCCTGGCCGGCCGCGTCGGCGGCCTTGAGCGTGATCTTGACCGGCAGGCCCGCCCACGGATGCGCGGTCATGTCGTGGTAGCTGGAGCCCTTGGCCTCCTTGAGGCGCTGGCCGGGCAGGGGAAGCGCGATGTCGATCTGATCGTCGGGCACGCCTTCCGGCCGCTCGGCGCGGCGGATGACGGCGTTGACCGTCGCGAGACCGTAATCGTCGCTGGCCTCGTAGTCGATCTTGAGCGCGGCGCGGCGCGTGCGTGACGGCGACGTGGGGAAGCCCACCTTGGGCGCGTGGTCGGGGATCACGGTCATCGTCCAGCTGCCAAGCGGCTTGCCATCCTGCTCGATGGTCAGCCTGGAGCCGGCCGTGATCGTGCTGGCGACGCGGTAGGAGCGGTTGTCGACGGCGGAAAACGCGGTGGCGTCCGTGTCGATCGTCAGCTTCGGCACGCCGGTGCCGCCGGACACCTGCGCCAGCAGCGCGCTGCCGCTGGGCACGGCGATCTCGGCCGCGGCGCCCGGCTCGCTGCGCGGCAGGAGCGGGGCCATGCCGGTGTAGGCCGGCGGCGTGATCCACAGGTCGAGGACGCCGGGCGGAATGGCGGCGACGGCCGATCCCGGCGTGAGGGCACGGAGCAGGCGGTTGCCGGCATCCTGGCCGGCCACGCCGACGCCGACCACGAGGACCAGCAGCAGCGCCGCGCGCAGCGCCCACGGATCGCGGCCGGGCAGCCCGGGCTGCGGCCAGCCGGCGCGCACGGATTTGAGGGCGGCGCGGACCCGGGCGCGGTGCGCCTGCCACAGCGCCTCGGCGGCGCCGTCATTCGCCCCGCCGGAAATGCGGTCCTTCAGGGTGGTCAGCGGACGGTGCTTCATGCCGCTGGCGCGCTCCAGCCGGCGGCGGCCGGCGGCTTCGTCCGGCAGGCGGAAGGCCTTCCGCGCCCGGTACAGCGCGGCCATGAAGCCGGCGGCGAAGAGCACCAGGACCAGGCTGTGCGCCCAGCCCGGCAGCAGAGGCAGCAGATCGAAGAAGGCGACCGCGGCAAACAGGTCGATCACGGCCACGCTTGGCCACAGGGCCGGCCAGGCTGTTTCCCAGACCAAAGCCAGCCGGGCCAGCCACAGGCGGCGTTCGAGGCCGTCGCCGTGGAATTCGGGTCCAAGATGCCGTGGCTGCGATTCGCTCATCTCGTCTCGTCGGTCCTCTTGCCGGACAGTGCCGGTCCGGACGGCGGACTCACCATGCTCCAACAGCTTGATTCGACGCCACTTTCAGGCGCGGTGGGGGTGGGATTCTGGCCGAGCAGCCGCCCCAATGACCCATCCTTCGAAAAACGATGCAATCAGTCTGCCAGACCTTCGCACCGGAGGTCCACCGTCACCCTGATCAAAATCAATCAGAAAACGGAATCAAACTTTTGCGAGTTCCAGCCAGGGCGGCAGGCGGTCGGCGGCGATGAGGGCGTCCAGGTCCTCGCGCGGCCGGATCACGGCCGTTTCAGCGCCATTGACCAGGATCTCGGGCGCCAGCGGCCGCGAATTGTAGGTCGACGCCATGACCGCGCCATAGGCACCGGCCGACCCGACGGCGATCAGGTCGCCCGCCGCCAGCGGCGGCAGGCTGCGGTCGCGAGCGAGGTAGTCGCCGCTCTCGCAGATCGGTCCGACCACGTCGACCGGGCTGGCGGCCGCACCCGCCGCCGGCTCGTTGACCGGCAGGATCGGCATCCAGGCCTCGTACAGGGTCGGCCGGATCAGGTCGTTCATCGCGCCGTCGACGATGGCGAAACGCTTGGTGATGCCGTCCTTCATGTAGATGACGCGCGCCAGCAGGATGCCCGCATCCGCGACCAGATAGCGGCCCGGCTCCAGGATGATCTCGAAATCGAGACCGCGCACCGCATCGCGCAGGGCCTGGGCATAGGCGTCGATGTCGGGTGCGGCGCCGTTGCCGTAGGACACGCCCAGCCCGCCGCCGAAATCGATCCGCCGCAGCTTGTGGCCGCGCGCGATCAGGGTGCGCGCCAGCTCCGCGAGGCGCGCGAAGGCGGCGCGGAACGGCGCGATCGAAGTGAGCTGCGAGCCGATATGCATGCCGACGGCCTGCAGCTCGATGCCGGGCAGGCGCGCGGCGAGGTCGGCGATCTCCTCGGCGCGCACGATCTCGATGCCGAACTTGTTCTCGCTCTTGCCGGTCGTGATCTTGGCGTGCGTCTGCGCGTCGACATCGGGGTTGATGCGCAGGCAGACGGCGGCGGTGCGGCCGCGCGCCTGCGCCACGCGCGACAGCGCGCGCAGCTCCGGCTCCGATTCGACGTTGAATTGCAGGATGTTGCTGTCGAGGCCCAGCGCCATCTCCGCTTCCGTCTTGCCGACGCCGGCGAAGACGATCTTCTTCGGCGGGATGTTCGCGGCGAGCGCGCGCTTCAGCTCGCCGGCCGACACGATGTCGGCGCCGGCGCCGAGCCGCGCGAAGGTCGCGATCACGGCCTGGTTGCTGTTCGCCTTGAGGGCGTAGCAGATGGTGACGGGCAGGCCCGACAGCGCCGCGGCGAAGGCGCGATAGCGCCCGATCAGCGCGGCGGACGAATAGACATAGGCCGGCGTGCCATGGCGCTGCGCGATGGCCGGTAGCGGCACGTCCTCGGCATGCAGCACGCCGTTCCTGTAGTGGAAAGCCGTCATGGCCTCATCGTGTCGGGTAGCGCCGCGGCGCCTTCGGATCGGCGTCCTCGGGCGGGTCCGGCGGGCCCTTGCGTCCGCATGCCGCGAGGGGCAGGGCGAGGAGCAGCAGCAGTGCCACGCGCCGGGACGCGGACGGCGCTCTCGTTCCGTCTTCGGGGGTCATGTCGGACGAATTTTGCATCGGTCGATCCTACAGGAACTTCTTTCTGGCCGCCGCCGCCGCCTTGCGCACGTTGGCCGGGGCGGTGCCGCCGATGCTCGTGCGGCTGGCGACGGATTTCTCGACGCTCAGCACGCTGAACACGTCCGCCGTGATGCGCTTCTCGACCCCTTGCATGTCGGCGAGCGGCAGCGCCTCGAGATCCACGCCCTTGTCCTCGGCGAGCTTCACGATCCGGCCGGTGATGTGGTGCGCCTCGCGGAACGGCAGGCCGAGCTTGCGCACGATCCAGTCGGCGAGGTCGGTCGCCGTCGCGAAGCCCGAGCCGGCGGTGCGACGCATGGCATCCTCGTGCACGGTCATGTCGTCGATCATGCCCGTCATCGCCGCGAAGGCGAGCGTCATCGCATCGGTGGCCTGGAAGGTGCGCGCCTTGTCCTCCTGCATGTCCTTCGCATAGGTCAGCGGCAGGCCCTTCATCACCATCGTCAGCCCGACGAGCGCGCCGGTCAGCTCGCCCGTCTTGGCGCGCACCAGTTCCGCGGCGTCGGGATTGCGCTTCTGCGGCATGATCGAGCTGCCGGTGGAGAAGGAGTCGGACAGGCGCACAAAGCCGAATTGCGGCGTCGTCCACAGCACGAGCTCTTCCGCCAACCGCGACAGGTGCATGCCGGCGATCGACAGGGCCGAGAGGTATTCGAGGGCGAAGTCGCGGTCGGACACGCCGTCCAGCGAGTTCGCGGTCGGGCGATCGAAGCCGAGCGCCTTGGCGGTCGCCGCGCGATCGATCGGGAACGACGTGCCGGCAAGCGCGGCGCTGCCGAGCGGCGACTCGTTCAGGCGCACGCGACAATCGGCGAGCCGCGCGCGGTCGCGCCCGACCATCTCGACATAGGCGAGCAGGTGGTGGCCGAACGTCACGGGCTGCGCCGGCTGCAGATGCGTGAAGCCGGGCATCACGGTGCCGGCATGCGCCGCGGCCTTGTCGATCAGCGCGCGCTGCAGGTCCTGCGCCTGGCGATCGAGCGCGTCGATCGCATTGCGGACCCAGAGCTTGAAATCGGTCGCGACCTGGTCGTTGCGCGAGCGGGCGGTGTGCAGCCGGCCGGCGGCCGGGCCGATCAGCGCCGCCAGCCGCGCCTCGACATTCATGTGAATGTCCTCGAGCTCGGCCTTGAACGTGAATTTGCCGGCCTCGATCTCCGCCAGAACCCGGTCGAGTCCGTCCTGGATCGCCTTGCCGTCCGCGGCGCCGATGATCCCCTGTTTCACCAGCATCGCCGCATGGGCCTTGGAGCCGGCGATGTCCTCGGCATAGAGGCGCCGGTCGACGTCGATCGAAGCATTGATCTCGGCCATGATCGCGGCCGGGCCCGCGGCATATCGCCCACCCCACAAGGTATTGGCTGCCTTGGTAGTCTTGGCGGCTTTCGGGGTTTTGGGCGGCATGGGCATTCGCAAGGGGGGCAACGGCCACGTCGTTATAGAGACGCGGCTTGCCCTTCGACAAGCAAAGGCTGAGGCCCTAAATGAAGGTGGTTAAGGACGGGATTGTGGAATGAAGCGCTTCTTCAGACGGCGGGTGCTGTTCGGCGGGTCGATCGGCGCCGCCATCCTGGCGGTGGCTGTGCTGGGTGCCACCTGGTGGCGGACCCAACTGCCGGCCGGACCGGCGTTCAAGGGTGCCCTGGGGCCGTTTGTCGTCAGTTCCGCGGCGGCGCCCTTGCCGGAGCTGGCGTTCACCGGCGGCGACGGCAAGCCGCTGACCCTTGCCGATTTCAAGGGTCGCGTCGTTCTGCTGAACCTGTGGGCGACATGGTGCGGCCCGTGCGTGGAGGAGATGCCGGCACTCGACCGGCTGCAGGCGCGGCTGGGTGGCCCCGAGTTCGTGGTCGTTGCCCTGTCGGTCGACCGTCAGGGTCGCAGCCTGGTCGAGCCCTTCATGGAGAAGCTCGGGCTCAAGAGTCTGGCGATGTATCTGGACACCAGCAGCGCGGTGATGCGCACGCTCAAGGTGCGCGGGCTGCCGACGACGGTGCTGCTCGACCGCGACGGTCGCGAGGTCGGACGCCTCGAAGGCGCCGCGGCATGGGATTCGCCCGAAGCCGAGGCGCTGATCCGATTCCATCTGCGGGAAGGTGCCTGACCCGGCACGCTCAAGCCCGCTCGTCCGGATAGACGGGGCGCCCACAGGCACAACCCGAATGGGCGCGTGCGCCAGCGCCCAAACTCCCGTACGCAAATCTTGCAGCGAGGCCGCGTCCCGCGGCTCGATCGCCCGGGAGATCGATCGGCTCCATGACGGCGCCGGCACCCGCTCCGAACTCGGTCCGAGCGCCGTTCCGCATCGGCGTGAAGGCCGGGCTCGTCTTCCTCTTTGCCGCGGTGCTCCTGACGACCGCCGCCGCGTTGATCGCCGTCAGCCACTTCTTCACCCACCGCATCGTCACGCGCGCGGCCGAGCAGTATGTCGAGGCATCGGCCGGCCGCATGTCGGCCTTCGCCCGCGCGCTTGTGGAGCCGGCGGAGATCCTGCTCGCCACCCTGTCGACGCTGGGCACGCTGACACCGCCGGTGCCGGCAGGCGTCGACGGGCCGGTGGCGACGTTTCGCGCGGCGCTTGAAGAGCTGCCGCAGCTCGACAGCCTCTACGCCGGCTTCGCCGACGGCTCGTTTCTGTACGTTTCGCGTATCGGACAGGCCGATGTGTCACAGCACGCGGCGGCCCGCTATGACGCGGTCTGGCGGGTCTGGATGATTCCGGCCGGCGCCGGGAAGCGGCCCTCGGTGTTCCGCTACCTCGACGCGGCCGGTGCCACGGTCGGAGAGGTCGAGGACGAGACCGTCGACTTCGATCCGCGCATGCGCGTCTGGTATCGCGATGTCGCCGCCCCGGGCGCCTCCGCGATCTCGGAACCCTATGTCTCGTTCCGCGACAGGCTGCCCGTCTATACGGTCCGGGCCGCGCTTCGCAACGGGCAGGACGGCGTCGTGGGCGCCGATCTGCGCCTGCAGTCGCTGGTGGGTCGCCTGGGCGCGGAGCGGATCGGCGAAACGGGGCTCGTCTTCCTGTTCGACGATGCCGAGCGGATCGTCGCTCATCCGCGGATCGACACGCTGTTGGCGCGCGGCCGGCCCGGGACGGACGAGCTGGAGATGCCGCGCCTCGCGGCCCTGGGCATTCCGGCCTACGAGACGCTGACTCGCAACTGGCGCAGCGGCGGATCGGACAGTTATTCGGTCGATGTCGAGGGCCGACGCTATGTCGTCGCGTTCCACACGCTCGATCTTCCGTTCACGCGCCCGACCCATGTCGGCGTGATCGCGCCCGAGGCCGAGTTCTTCGACGATGTCCGCGCGTTGCGCTGGCGCGCCGTGATCGCGGCGGGGGCCGTGCTCTGTGCCCTGATTCCGCTGGTCTACCTGATCGGCCGCCGTGTCGCGAAAGCCGTCGGCGCGCTCGTGGACGAGACGGAGCGCATCCGGCGCTTCGAGATCGAGCTATCGCCGCCGCTGCGCTCGCGCGTGCGCGAGCTCGACGATCTCGGCCAGTCGATCGCGACGATGAAGGTCGCGCTCCGGACCTTCACCGACTACGTGCCGCGGCGTCTCGTGAAGCGGTTGATGGAGAGCGGGCAGCCGATGGGTCTCGGCGGGCGGCGGCGCGACCTGACGATCCTGTTCTCCGACGTGTGGGGCTTCTCACGCATCTCGCAGAACGCGGATCCCAAGGAGCTGATGAGCTACATGTCGCGCTACTTCGATGCGCTGACCAATCAGATCGTCGCGCAGGGCGGCACCATCGACAAGTTCATCGGCGATGCGGTGATGGCGTTCTGGAATGCGCCGTCGAGCGATCCCGACCATGTGATGCATGGCTGCCGCGCGGCGCTCGCCTGCGTCGAGGCCAACAAGGCGATCGACCGCGAGTTCGCGGCCGAGGGCTGGCCGGAGTTCCGCACCGGCTTCGGCCTTCATGTCGGCGAGGTCGTGGTCGGCAATGTCGGCTCGGTCGACCGCATGAACTATACGGCGCTGGGCGCCGCCGTGAACGTCGCGGCGCGGCTCGAGAAGCTGACGCGCGAGTACAACGTGTGGATCCTCGTGAGCGAGGCGATCGTGGCGCAGGTCGGCCAGCGCTTCTGGTTCCGACCGATCGACCGGGTCGCGCTCAAGAATATCTCGGAGCAGGTCACGATCTACGAGCTGCGCGCAGAGCGCGGTGCAGACCACGCGACCGACGCGACGGAAGACGCGCTCGCGAGTGCCTGGGCGCCGGTCTACGCGGCATGGCGACGCGGCGACGCGACTGTGACGGATGCGCTCGTGCGATTCCTGCGCCGCTATCCCGAAGATCCGGTGGCGGTGATCCTCCAGGGGCGCATTACCATGGCGCGTCAGGGCGCCTGATCTGTAGTCACTTTGACAAATTTTGCCAATGCCCTTAGACTGTCCGGCAAGCTGAGGAGCGCGATGCCTACTATGAACGTTAGCCTCTCCAACGAGTTCGTGGAGTTCGTGGAGAGCGAGGTCGAATCCGGCGAATATGGCACCGCCAGCGAGGTGGTGCGCGACGCGCTTCGCCTGCTGAAGCGCGAAAAGGCGTCGCGTGACGAGAAGGCGGCCATTCTTCGACGCGAGGTGGGCGTCGGCGTCGAGCAGGCCTTGGCCGGACGCTTCTCAAGCCGGTCGGTTTCGATCATAGCGGCATCCGTGCGTCGCGCACGCAAACCCTCAAAGTGAGACGGCTCGGCTATCGCCTTACCGAAGCCGCCGACGAGGACATCGAGCACATTTTGAAGGAGAGCGCCCGGCTATTCGGGCCGCGGCAGCGCGACGCGTATGCGGCCCTCATCGAGAAAGCCGTGGGACTGGTGGTCGCGAACCCGGAACGGGTCGGCTCACGGGATCGAAGCGACCTCTTTGCCGGCGTTCGGTCTTTCCATGTCGAACTTGCGGCGCGCCGCAGCGGGGCGGCCTCGCATATTCTGTTCTATCTGCGTGGCGCGCTGGGCGATGGAACGCACGGCGTGATCGTCGTGCGCGTCCTCTATGAAGGCATGGAGCCCGCGCGGCATATTTCTGCGGACCCTGCTTCGGGCTGATCCCCCGCCGTCAGCGCGTCGGCACCGGCTTCTCGCCCGAGTAGTCGTAGAAGCCGCGCTTGGCCTTGCGGCCGAGCCAGCCTGCCTCGACGTACTTCACCAGCAGCGGGCAGGGGCGGTACTTGGAATCGGCGAGCCCGTCATGGAGCACCTGCATCACCGCGAGGCAGGTGTCGAGGCCGATGAAGTCGGCCAGCTCGAGCGGGCCCATCGGGTGGTGGGCGCCGAGCTTCATCGCGGTATCGATCGACTCGACGTTGCCCACGCCCTCGTACAGCGTGTAGACGGCCTCGTTGATCATCGGCAGCAGGATGCGGTTGACGATGAAGGCCGGGAAGTCCTCGGCCATCGCCGGCGTCTTGCCGAGCTTGATCGTCAGCTCCTTTACCGCGGTGAACGTTTCCTCGGCGGTGGCGATGCCGCGGATCAGCTCGACCAGTTCCATGACCGGAACCGGGTTCATGAAGTGCATGCCCATGAACTGCGGCGCCCGGTCGGTCGACGCGGCCAGCCGCGTGATCGAGATCGAGGAGGTGTTGGACGCGATCAGCGCGTCCTTCTTCAGCACCGGACACAGCTTCTTGAAGATCTCGCGCTTGACCGCCTCGTTCTCGGTCGCGGCCTCGATGACGAGGTCGCTGTCCTTGAACGCCGCGAAGTCGGTGCCGGTCTTGATGCGCTTGAGCGCCGCGTCCTTGGCCTCGGCCTTGACCTTGCCGCGCGAGACCTGGCGCTCGAGGTTGCCGGTGATGGTCGCCACCGCCTTCGGCAGCGCCTCGGCATTGGCGTCGATGAGCTGCACGTCGAATCCGGCGAGGGCGCAGACATGGGCGATGCCGTTGCCCATCTGACCGGCGCCGATGATGCCGATGGTCTTGATCATGAGATAACCCTCACCCCGCAGATATGGTCAGCGTTTCGACGGCAGCGCCGCCGTCAGCTCCGGCACCAGCTTGAACAGGTCGCCGACCAGTCCGTAATCGGCGACCTGGAAGATCGGTGCCTCTTCGTCCTTGTTGATGGCGACGATGACCTTCGAGTCCTTCATGCCCGCCAGATGCTGGATGGCGCCCGAGATGCCGACGGCGATGTAGAGCTCCGGCGCCACCACCTTACCCGTCTGCCCGACCTGGTAGTCGTTGGGCACGAAGCCCGCATCGACCGCCGCGCGCGAGGCGCCGACCGCGGCGCCCAGCTTGTCGGCGAGCGCCTCGAGGATCTTGAAGTTGTCGCCCGAGCCCATGCCGCGGCCGCCGGAGACGATGACCTTCGCGGAGGTCAGCTCCGGCCGCTCCGAACGCTGCACCTCCTGGCGCAGGAACTTGGACTGGCCGGCATCGGCGGCCTCGCCGACGCTCTCGACCGCGGCGCTGCCGCCGGTCGGCTCGGCGGGCGCAAAGGCGGTGCCGCGCACGGTGATGATCTTCACCTTGTCCTTGGACTGCACCGTCGCCATCGCATTGCCGGCATAGATCGGCCGCACGAACGTGTCGGGGCCGTTGACGGCGACGATGTCGGAAATCTGCGCCACGTCGAGCAGGGCGGCCGCGCGCGGCATCACGTTCTTGCCGAACGTCGTCGCCGGCGCCAGCACGTGGCCGTAATTGGCCGCGAGCTTGACGATCAGCGGCGCCACGTTCTCGGCGAGGCCGTGTCCGAAGGCGGCATTGTCGGCGAGCAGGACCTTGTTGACGCCGGCGATCTTGGCCGCGGCATCCGCTGCGCCCTTGGCGCCGGTTCCGGCGACGAGGATGTCCACCGGCCCGAGCTTGCTGGCGGCAGTGACGGCATTGAGCGTCGCCGGGCGGATCGATGCGTTGTCGTGTTCGGCAATGACGAGGACGGCCATGATCAGATCACCTTCGCTTCGCTCTTGAGCTTCTCGACGAGCTCGGCGACGTCTTTCACCTTGACGCCGGATTTGCGCTTGGACGGCTCCTCGACCTTGATCGTGGCCAGCCGCGGCGCGGGATCGACGCCGAGCGCATCGGGCGTCAGTGGCTCGATCGGCTTCTTCTTCGCCTTCATGATGTTGGGCAGCGAGGCGTAGCGCGGCTCGTTGAGGCGCAGGTCGGTGGTGATGATCACCGGCATCTTCAGCTCGAGCGTCTCGAGCCCGCCGTCGATCTCGCGCGTCACTTCGATGGTCGCGGCGTCGGCGCCGGCGATCGCGAGCTTCGAGGCGAAGGTGCCCTGCGCCCAGCCGAGCAGCGCCGCGAGCATCTGGCCGGTCTGATTGCAGTCGTCGTCGATCGCCTGCTTGCCGAGGATGACGAGGCGCGGATTTTCCTTCGCGACGATCGCCTTGAGCAGCTTGGCGACCGCGAGCGGCTGCAGCTCGGCGTCGGTCACGACGTGAATACCGCGGTCGGCGCCCATCGCCAGCGCGGTGCGAATCGTCTCCTGCGCCTGCTGCGGCCCCATCGACACCGCGACGATCTCCGTGGCGATGCCCTTCTCCTTGAGGCGGATGGCTTCCTCGACGCCGATCTCATCGAAGGGATTCATCGACATCTTGACGTTGGCCGTCTCGACGCCGCTGCCGTCGGGTTTCACCCGGACTTTGACATTGAAATCGACGACGCGCTTCACCGCGACCAGGATCTTCATCGAACCCCGCTAGAGAGTTGGGATAATTGCGTTTCCCGCCGGTTTCCGGCTTATTTCGCGGGTGCAAAATAAGGGCATGACAGGAATGAGTCAACGCGGGCCGAGTGATGCGCGGTCCGCACCGCCGGTGCTCGCGCCCAGGATGTAACCTATCGGTTCTTGCCCGGCGCCCACAGCACATCCTTCGCGCCGTCGTCGTTGACGTGGCGCGCGAGGACGAAGAGATGGTCTGACAGGCGGTTGATGTAGGCGATCGCCAGTGGGTTGATGGTCTGACTCTCCGCCAGCGCGGTGATGAGGCGCTCCGCGCGGCGCGACACGGTGCGCGCGAGGTGCAGGTAAGCGGCGGCCGGCGTGCCGCCGGGCAGGATGAAGGAGTCGAGCGGCTTGAGCGTCTCGTTCATCGCGTCGATCTCGCGCTCGAGGCGGTCGACCTGCGCCTGGGCGATGCGCAGCGGCGGGTATTTCGGATTGGGCGCCTCGGGCGTGCACAGGTCGGCGCCGAGATCGAACAGGTCGTTCTGGATGCGCGCCAGCATCGCGTCCACATCGCCGCTGGTGTGCAGGCGGGCGAGGCCGACCGCCGCGTTCGCCTCGTCGACCGTGCCGTAGGCCTCGACGCGCGGGTCGTGCTTGGCGACGCGCTCGCCGTCGCCCAGCGAGGTTTCGCCCTTGTCGCCGCCGCGCGTGTAGATCTTGGTCAGCCGCACCATCGCATCACATCCGCAGGAGCAGGAAATAGATGACTGCCAGGATGATCGCCGCCGCCTGCGTGCCGACGCGCCAGCGCATCAGCATGTTCGAATGGCGGCTGCCGCTGGCCATGCTGAACAGGCCCGCGAACAGGCTGACGACGACGCCGATCATGGCAAGCCCGATCAGCCAGGGCAGCACGGTGAGGGCGGTTTGCATGGGGGGAATATAGGCGGTTGGCGGGACGCGGCCAGTCCAAATTCAGGCATCGCGCCGGCGGCACGACCCTCATCCTACCTTCTCCCGCAAGCGGGAGAAGGTCCCGGAGGAGCGCTGGGCCGCGTCCCTTCTCCCGCTTGCGGGAGAAGGCGGAGGATGAGGGTAGGGCCGCAGGTGCGCATTCGCAGGCGTGGATGCTAAGGTCCCCCAAACCAATGGGAGGAATCATGGCCGACACGATCCAATTCGCGGGCACCGTCGAGTGGTCGGGGGAAAATCCCGGCATCTCGCTCAAGGAGAAACCGGACGGACCGTTCGTGACCCTCGCAAGTTTCTTCCGCGTGGTGCTGTCGCCGCATGGCCGCGGCCATGCGCTGGTGCTGCTGCAGTCGCCGCAGGACGCAAAGCCCCCCGCCGACCGCGCCAACTACTGCTTCCATGACAACGAAAAGCTGGCGCGCTACCTGATCTCCGATTTCGTCTCCCATTTCGGCGCGTGGAAGGGGCAGGCGGGCCTTCAGGGCCTGCAGTACCGGCGCCTGGACAGCGTCGCGGCATCAGGCGATCCGGCGAGCAGCTACACCGAGACGGTCAAGGCGGGCGACATCACCGTGGCGATGACATGGGGCAAGCTCGGCCAACCGTTCTGCTTCGCCCTGCCGCCGGACAAGTCCGCCACCGGCAAGCACTACATGCCGAGCCTCTTCGCTTCCTCCGGCGACGCGACAGTGACGGTGAACGGCCGCAAGTTGCCGGGCAAGCCGGTCCCGCGCGACTTCGCCGGCCGTACGATCACGACCGCGATGCTCGCGTTCTCGGAGACGTGGATCAAGGCGTAGCCGAACGCCCCATCCCCTAGGGAAGCGTCATGCGCGGGCTTGACCCGCGCATCCATCGCGCCGCTTGCACCATGGACCCGCGGATCAAGTCCGCGGGCACGCAAGCAGGTTTTAGAGGCGACGATACGGGCGCTGCCTACTTGATCCGCACGTCCAGATCGGAGCGCTGTTCGGCGGCCTCCCGCAGTGTCCTGACGAGCCGGTCCAGCCTTTTGCCGATGCGCTTGCGCGCCCTGGCGTAGTCCGTCCACACGATCTCGACCGGGCCGGGGATCGATGTGGTCAGGACGTCCCACAGGGCGTCGAGATTGTGCCCGAAGGCGGGCACGTCGAGGCCGGCGGAGAGCGGCGTGTAGATCGCGTCGTAGACCGCATCGAGGTCCTTGAGCGTGCCGTCGAGCGTCGCGCGCCTCATTTCGGTACCTCGCGGAAGCTCTGGTAGTGGTCCGTGGTCACGTAGATCAGCCCGTCGCTCGACCAGACCAGCCGCTTGGCGCCGCGCCGGCCGCAGTTGAAGTCGAGATCGGCTTCGTACCACACGCGCCCGCGCGCCGAGGGCAGGCGGCCCTCGCGGTTGCCGAAGCGGTCGCCGCCGATCGACCTGCCCGGTGCGGCGCGGCACAGATCGTCGCCCGGCCGCCAGCCGGCGCGTGACGCCGCGGACTTGGTGATGTAGCGCGGCGGGAGCTGCCGCGCCTCGCGCAGCGTCGTCACCGTCTCGACGAAAGCGTCCGCGTCGCGCAGGCCGGCGCTGCGCGCGAACTGGCGCAGCTCGTCCGGGGCCAGCGCGAGCGCCGGCCCGGCGATGAGCAGTAACAGGACGATCAGCCGGATCGTCGACCGGATGGCGCCGCGCACGATGCGTCCGTCCTCACAAAAGCCAGGGTCGGACACAATTGATACAAACCTGGCCGGCTTCGGCAAGCAGGCGGAAACACGGTCTGCGTAAGGTCCATGTCGACCGAAAGGTTGCGCCGCTCTCTCCAGTGACGGTGCCTTGTCCGCAGTCTGATTGCCAACACGACTCATTCACTTCGGCGGGGTCGCATTTCCGGCCCACCTCTCGGATCGCCTGTCGCAGTTCCCCCCTCTGCGGCGGCGGTCCGAGGACGCCGGCTTCCCCTCGGGATCATGCTATAAGCCCCGGCGCGCCGATTTTGGCATCGCGACGGAGCCATCTGCATGTCCTTCCTTGACCGCATCAACGAGTGCAACGCGCACGACCTCGCCAATTTCCGCCGCTTCACCGTCGCCGGACAGAAGGTCGGCTGGGTGCGCCATGCGCTGGCCGACCGGTTGGCGGCCTTCGCCGACATTTTCACGGTGACGCGCGAGGCGGTCGTGCTTTCCGAGCGGTTTGCGGATTTCAGGGCGCGCACCGATGCGCTCGACATGGTGGTGCGCGCGCTGGAGGCCGAGAAGATCGTCAAGGGCCGCCGCAACGAATACTACCCGGTCGGCACGGGCGGCTTCGCGGCACCGCCGCTGCTCTCGATCGAGCGCGCCGCCATTCCGCAGTTCGGCGTGCGCGCCTACGGCGTGCACATGAACGGCTACGTGCGCAAGGCGGACGGGATCCACATGTGGATCGGCCGGCGCGCCAAGGACAAGCACACCTATCCCGGCATGCTCGACAACACGGTGGCCGGCGGCCAGCCGATGGGCATCGGCCTGATGGACAACCTGGTCAAGGAGTGCAAGGAGGAGGCGGCGATCCCCGAGGCGCTGGCGCGGCGCGCGCACGCGGTCGGCGCGATCACCTACTGCATGGAAGCCGAGGACGGGCTCAAGCCCGACGTGCAGTTCTGCTACGACCTGGAAATGCCCGCCGACTTCACGCCGTACAACACCGACGGCGAGATCGACGAGTTCATGCTGTGGCCGATGGCGCGGGTCGCCGAGATCGTGCGCGACACGCGCGAGTTCAAGTTCAACTGCAACCTGGTCATCATCGACTTCCTGGTGCGCCACGGCCTGATCGAGCCGGACCACCCGGACTACATGGCGATCGTGCACGGGCTGCGGCGGTAGCTGCGACCTCACACGGCGCGCGACCGGATAGACCCTCATCCCCCGCCTTCTCCCGCAAGCGGGAGAAGGAGCCCGAACCGCGTCTCTTCAGAACCCTCTCCCGCTTGCGGGAGAGGGCAGGGTGAGGGTGGCGCCGCAAGCGCAGGTCCATGGCGGGAGGCTCAGCCCTTCGCGCAGATCTCCTTCAGCGCTTCCCATTCCGCATCGGTGAGGGCCGGGCGGCCGGCGGCGCCGCGCGCGGTGGCGGCGCTGCGCTCGGCGCTGGGCGGATGGGAGCTGACGTAGCGCAGGAAGCTGCTGGAACCCCCTTCCTTCTCCAGGCGCGCGAAGAACGTCGCCAGACCGTCCGCGCGCAGGCCGGCGCGCTCGAGCATCTCGACGCCGGTCGCATCGGCTTCCGATTCCGCCTCGCGCGAATAGGCGAACTGCGCGAGAAGCTGCGCGGCGCTGCCGACGCCCCAATCGTTGCCGGTGAACACCGTGATCACCGTCGACAGCGCGAAATGGCGCACCAGCGCCTGCATGCCATGGCGGTGCGCGACATGCCCGATCTCGTGCGCGAGCACGCCCGCGACCTCGTCGGCGCTCTCGACCTTCTTCAGGAGGCCGGAGAAGATGACGATGTAGCCGCCGGGCGCTGCGAACGCGTTGACCATCGGGTTGTCGACGACCTGGACGAAGACATCGACCGGCTGGGCCGCCCCGGCGGCAACGGTGTCCGCAAGCCGTTCGAGCGCGGCTTCGCCATCCGGGGCGTCGCACGTACTCCGCCCGCCCACCAGCAGGTCGAGTACCCGGAGGCCGATCCGCTCTTCGACAGATTGTGGGATCAGCGCAGCGATCGGCTTCGCCGCCAGCGGCAGCCCCAGCCAGAGCAGCGCGCCAAGCCCGGCGGCCGCACCGAGCGAACCCAAGACCAGCGCAACGGTGCGGTGGGCGCGCCGATGCCGCGGGTCGAGCTCCGGCATCCGCGCGAAGAGCCGCTGGCGGAACGCGGGATCGGCGATGACGAGACGCGGGCCATCGTCGGATCGGCGCGTCATGCGCAGAGAGGTTGCGTGATCGGAGTCCAGAACGCGGATGTCGCCAAGCGGCCAGTTCATCGGCGCAACCGTCGTGCCGGCGATGACAAGCCCATGCGCGTTCAGCGCGACCGTGACGTCGTGCCGCGTTGCCGTTCTGCCGTCGCTGAAGATGCCGGCGACGGCGAATGCCGTATCAACCGACGTCGACATTGAAGAAGCCCGCAAGCCCCTCTCCGGCGCCCGGTCTGCGGTCGGCCTGCGCTACGCGTGCGAGATCCAGGTCGCCGGAAATCTCGAGATGGCGGCACCAGAACCGCGCCGTCCGCTGCATGACGAAGGGCGATAGCAGGCCGATGCTCAGGGCCGTCAGCAGCAGGTTGCCGGCATGCAGGCGACGCAGCCTGCCGCTTGTCGCCGACGGCATGGCGAAGCGCAGGCCTTCGCAGATGGTGTGCGCGGCGCGGAAGCGCAGGAACTTCGCCTGGTACCAGGGACCGACCGTGAGATACGCCGCGCCCATCGCCAGATAAACGCCAGCCATCGCGCCGAGGCCGATATAGAGGACCCGCTGCGGCTCTTCTTCGATTTCATCCGGAGTCAGGGCGAGGGCATCGAGGCCAACGGCGGCGACGATCGCGGCGCCGAAAGCCGCGACAAGAATCGTGAACAGCAGAAGTCCGAGCACCCAACAGGCCGCGAAGCGCCCCAGCAGCTCGCCGCCCTTGCCGGAGAACGCGAAGCACGCCGATCCGAAGCGCAGGTTCTGCGTCTCATAGCGCAGCAGGCTGGTTTGCAGATAGGGAAAGTAGAATCCGAACGTGATCGCGGTCAGGAGAAGCCCCAGCGCCGCGCGCCCGGTATAGCGCCAGGCGGAGCCGGCCTGCTGGAACCGGATGCCGCGCCAGAGCGTGCGGCTCATCCGGTAGCGCCGCGCGGCATAGCTCCCGGCGTAGATCAGCACCACGATGGCGACGGTCTGCGTGATCTGGATTGCGGTGACTATGCCGCTCTGCTCCTCGTCCAGCAGGAGTTCCGCAACCTGGACGCCCGCCAGCAGGGGGAACAGGATCGCCATCGCCTTCAGGAAGCCGACGAACAGTTCCTTGCCTGTGCCCGTGTATTCGAACGGCTCGTTATCGATATTCGTGGCACCCCAGATGAATCGGCGCACGCGCGTCTTCGCCCAGAACTGGTAGATGCCGAGGGTGACGATCGTCAGCAGCAGGTTCTTGAGGAAGAGTCCGAGCAGCGCTCGCGCCCGGCCGGCATAGGCGAGCGTGACCGGCGCCGGTGCGGCTTCGGGCTCGGCGTAGTGGGTAGAAAGTGCGAGCGAGCTGGCCATGATCCCCCGATGCAGGCAGCAATTTCCAGTTGCGGACGGTAGCGGCAAAAGATGAATCAAACAATGAGAGGGGCGGCGCACTGGCCATGCGCCGGCCGCATTTGTGGAAAAATTTTCATAATGAGAGAGCGTCATGCGCGGGCTCGACCCGCGCATCCGTGGTCTCGCAGCGCGATTGCGCGCTGACCTTGGAGAGATCGCGGCCGCCGAAGCATGGACCCGCGGATCAAGTCCGCGGGTGACGCCTGTTTTGTTGGGCTTCCTTCAAATGGCGCGTCCGGCGCCTGGCAACCGGACGAGATGTGCGCTTTGTCACAACCCCACCATCGCGCGCACCTCGGCGGCTGTGCGGCCGGCTTCGCGGAGGCTGAGGAGCGTCGGCGCGCCGGCACGCTTGGCGAGGCGCTCGCCCGCCGGGCCGGTGACCAGTGCGTGGTGATGGTAGTCGGGCGTGTCGAGGCCGAGCAGCGCCTGCAGCAGGCGGTGGATGTGCGTGGCGTCGAACAGGTCGGTGCCGCGCGTCACCAGCGTCACGCCCTGCACGTGGTCGTCGAGCGTGACGGACAGATGATAGCTGGTCGGCGTCTCCTTGCGCGCGAGCACGACGTCGCCGTGCAGGGCGGGGTTCGCCGCGATCATGCCGCGTTCGCGATCGCGCCAGGTGAGCGGTCCGGTCCGGTCGAGCGCCTTCGCCACATCCAGGCGCAGCGCATAGGGCATGCCTGCTTCGGCGCGCCGCGCGCGCTCCGCTTCACTCAGATGGCGGCACGTGCCGGGATAGACCGGTCCGTCGCTGCCATGTGGCGCGGCGCCCGCGCGCGCGATCTCCGCACGGATCTCCGCGCGCGTGCAGAAGCACGGATAGACAAGGCCCTCGGTTTTCAGCAACTCGATGGCTCCGGCGTATTCGGCCATATGCTCCGACTGGCGCCGCACTGGCGTCTCCCAGCGCTGTCCAAGCCAGGCAAGGTCGTCGAGGATCGCTTGCTCGAATTCCGGCCGGCAGCGCGTCGCATCGATGTCCTCGATGCGCAGCAGGTAGCGGCCGGCCGCCTCGCGCGCCGCGCGTTCGGCGAACAGAGCCGCATAGGCATGGCCCAGATGCAGCCTGCCGGTCGGCGAGGGCGCGAAACGCGTGACGATGCGCGACGACATGCGCATGACAGTACCATGCCGGATGGGCTAGGAACGGGGCCGCTTCCCGTCCTTTCCGCACGAGGTTCGCTGCGATGTCCGATCTGTACGCGCTCGATGGTCCGAAATTCGGTCCCGCCGCCGGCGGCAAGCCGCAATCCCTCGTGCTGTTGCTGCACGGCCTCGGCGCCGACGGCAACGACCTCATCTCGCTGGCGCCCTACTGGGCGCAGCTCCTGCCCAACACGGAGTTCGTGTCGCCGCACGCGCCGTTCCCGTGCGACATGGCGCCTTACGGTCGCCAGTGGTTCAGCCTGCAGGACCGCACGCCGGCGATGATGCTGGCCGGCGTCAAGGCGGCGGCGCCGATCCTCGATGCCTATATCGATGCGGAGCTGAAGAAGCGCGGGTTGCCCGACAGCAAGCTCGGGCTCGTCGGTTTCTCGCAAGGAACCATGATGTCGCTCTTCATAGCGCCGCGCCGGCCGCATACCTGCGCTGCGGTTGTCGGCTATTCGGGGGCGCTGATCGGCGCCGACAGCCTGGTGGTCGACGGCAAGAGCCGCCCGCCGGTTCTGCTCGTCCACGGCGAGGCCGATCCGATCGTGCCGTTCCAGGCGATGGCCGCGGCGGCGGCGGGTCTCAAGGCCGTCGGCATCCCGGTCGAGACGCTGGCGCGGCCCGGGCTGCCGCACTCGATCGACGACGCAGGGTTGACGGCCGGCGGTGCCTTCCTGGCGCAACGGCTGCGGTAGCGCCCTGCCGCTGTCATTTTTCTGCGATACTCGACAGGTTGTGTTTTGTTTTTCAATCCAGTATCAAGGGCTAGGCGCGGCCTGTTGATAACAGCAAGAACGACTCGCGGGCGCCTCCGGCGACTGACGCGGCACAAGCGGGCGCCGGCAAGATTGGGGTTCACGGAAGAAGAAGAGGTTCGGGTTTGTCCTGGTCCTTGGAAAGCTGTCCCGCCCTGGTGCTGAACGCCGACTTCCGGCCGCTCAGTTACTTCCCGCTGTCGATCTGGTCCTGGCAGGACGCGGTCAAGGCCGTCTTCCTCAATCGAGTTAACATCGTTTCCGAATACGATCGCGTCGTGCGCTCGCCGAATCTGGAGATGCGGCTGCCGAGCGTGATCTCGCTGAAGGAATACGTGCCGACGTCGCGGCGCCCGGCCTTCACGCGGTTCAATGTGTTCCTGCGGGATTGCTTCGCGTGTCAATATTGCGGCCGGTCGTTTCCGGCCCATGACCTGACTTTCGACCACATCGTCCCCCGCTCGCGCGGGGGTCGCACTGTCTGGCGCAACGTCATCACCGCCTGTGGCGCGTGCAATCTCGCCAAGGGCAACCGCCTGCCGCGCGAGGCGAAGATGTATCCCCGCACGCCGCCCACCGAGCCGACCTCGCTGGAGCTGCAGGAGAACGGGCGTGCCTTCCCGCCCAACTTCCTGCACGAAAGCTGGCGCGACTTCCTGTACTGGGACACGGAGCTGGATCCGGTGTGATTCCGAGGCCCTCTCCCCGACGGGGAGAGGGTTTGGGTGAGGGGGTGCGCGACAGCGCGCTTGGAACCCCTCGCCGACGTGTTCTCCCCTTCATCCTCCCGACGCTTCGCGTCGGGCGATGTCAATGGACATCGCCTTCTCCCCGTTGGGGATTAGGCTTTCTGTGTGCTATCACGCGGCCGCCATGTTGACTTTGAACAACATCACCGTCCGGCTTGGCGGCAACGTCATCCTCGACCGCGCTTCGGCTTCGATTCCGACCGGCACGCGCGTCGGGCTGGTCGGCCGCAACGGGACGGGCAAGTCGACCCTGCTGAAGCTGATCGCCGGTTTCAGCGAGGCCGACGATGGCTCGGTCGAGACGGCGCGCGAGACGCGCATCGGCTACGTGGCGCAGGAGGCGCCGGGCGGCAGCGCCACGCCGTTCGAGACGGTGCTGGCCGCCGATGCGGAGCGCGCGCGACTGCTGGCGGAGCTGGAGACGTCCCACGACGCGCACCACATCGGCGAGGTGCACGAGCGCCTCAACGCGATCGAGGCGCATGCGGCGCCGGCGCGCGCGGCGCGCATCCTCGCCGGCCTCGGCTTCGATGAAGAGGCACAGCACCGGCCGCTTTCGTCGTTCTCGGGCGGCTGGCGCATGCGCGTGGCGCTGGCGGGCCTGCTGTTCTCGGGCCCCGACCTTCTGTTGCTGGACGAGCCGTCGAACCATCTCGACCTCGAGGCGGTGCTGTGGCTCGAATCTTTCCTGAAGAACTATCGCGGCACGCTGATCGTGGTCAGCCACGAGCGCGACCTGCTCAACAACGTCGTCAACCACATCCTGCATCTGCAGGGCGGCAAGCTGACGCTCTACACCGGCGGCTATGACGAATTCGAGCGGCAGCGCCGCGAGCGCCAGGCGCAGGTCGAGGCGGCGCGGACCAAGCAGGACGCGCGGCGCGAGAAGCTGCAGGCCTATGTCGATCGCTGGCGCTACAAGGCGCATACCGCGCGCCAGGCGCAGAGCCGGCTCAAAGCGCTCGCGCGCATGCAGCCGATCGCCGAGGCGGCGGAGGACCCGACACTCGTCTTCAATTTCCCGAGCCCGGCGGAGCTGAAGCCGCCGATGATCGTGCTCGACCGCGCCGCCGTCGGCTACGAGAAGGACAAGCCGATCCTGTCGCGTCTCGACCTGCGCGTCGATCCCGACGAGCGCATGGCGCTGCTCGGCCGCAACGGCAACGGCAAGACGACGCTTGCGCGCCTGCTGTCGCGGCACCTGCAGCCCATGGCCGGTGACATGGTCGCCAGCGGCAAGATGCAGGTCGGCTACTTCGCGCAGCACCAGGTCGAGGACCTCGACGTCGATGACACGCCGCTGCAGCACATGACGCGGCAGATGCCCGACGCGAAGCCCAGCCATGTGCGCGCGCAGCTCGGGCGCTTCGGCTTCTCCGGCGAGAAGGCGGAGCTCAAGGTGCGGCACATGTCGGGCGGCGAGCGTGCGCGGCTGGCGCTGGCGCTGATCACGCGCAACGCGCCGCACATGCTGATCCTCGACGAGCCGACCAACCATCTCGACGTCGACGCGCGCGAGGCGCTGGTGCAGGCGCTGAACGAATATGACGGCGCCGTCATCGTCGTCAGCCATGACCGCCACCTGCTCGAGCTGACCGCCGACCGGCTGGTGCTGGTCGCCGACGGCACCGCGACGGAGTTCAACGGCAGCCTCGACGACTATCGCGACCTCATCCTTGGACGCGGCGACAACGGCGGCGAAGCAGACGACAAGCAGGCGAAGAAGGTTAGCCGCAAGGACGAGCGGCGCAACGCGGCCGAGGCGCGCGCCCGCAGCCAGACGCTGCGCAATGCGGTGAAGCAGGCCGAGACGGAGATGACCAGGCTGATGGAGCAGCGCACGGAGGTCGACCGCGCCCTGTTCGATCCCAAGGCCTATGAAGGGCCGCACAAGGACAAGACGGTCACGCAGCTCATGAAGGCGCGCGCCGATATCGAGCAGAAGCTGGCGGCGGCGGAAGCGCGCTGGATGGAAGCCGCCGAGGCGCTCGAGCGCGCCGAGGCCGACGCGGCATAACCCCTCGCACCGGCCGCGGTTCCCGAAGGACCGCCGCGCGCCAAGCGGAACCGGCCCCTCTACCGAGCGTTGTCAGGCTTCTACGGCACATTGCCGCAACGGCAAGGCCGTCCTGTAACAAAGGGGTCCGCCATGCTTGGAACAATCCTGCTCATCATCCTGATTCTGCTGCTGATTGGCGCCTTGCCGTCATGGCCCTACAGCAGCGGCTGGGGCTACTACCCGTCGGGCACGCTCGGCATCGTGCTGATCGTCGTGCTGATCCTGCTGCTGATGGGACGAATCTGACGGCCGCTGGTCCATCCAGCGGTGAAACCAAAATCCATCATTCGCGTTATCCGGGTACACACCCATTCGGAGATCCATGATGCAGTGCACTAGTTACGTCGCCGCCGCCGCGGCGATGCTGGCGACGAGTGTTGCCTCGGCCCAGACCGTCGTCACCCCGGCGCCGACGCCGGCGCCCGTGATCGTCACGCAGCCGGTAACACCGGTCGTCGTGCACCCGGCGCCTGTCGTCGTCGCGCAGCCGACGCCGGTCACTGTCGTGCAGCCGCTGCCGGCATCGGCGCCATACAATCCGCCGCCCGTCGGCTCCGTCATTCAAACCAGCGCTGGCGCGCATACCATCACCGGCTCCAACGGCTACGACCTGACGCTCCAGAACGACCAGAAGGCCGGCAGCGGATTCACGACGCTGCATGCGCTGGTCCAGCGCCAGCCCGACGGCACGGCAAGTTACAGCCGCAGCGAGGTGGAGAAGCTGTGGCCGCTGCAAGTCGGCAAGCGCGCGGACGTCAGCATGGTGACCCAGCAGGGCGGCCGCGCCTTGCGCTGGGAGGTCGTGCGCGCCGAGAACATCACCGTGCCCGCCGGCACGTTCGCGACCTATGTGATCGAGAAGCGCGAGCGCACGAGCGACGACCAGTACGAGGCCGTCGAGCGCATGTGGTACGCGCCGCAGCTCGGTTACTTCGCGAAGTACGAGCAGGACCTGATCCGCGGTATCGATCATCGCGCGCCGTGGGATCTCGTCTCGATCCGCCATCCGGGTACGCCGGTTGCGGTCGTGCCGGGTTATCAGGCGGTCGGCGTGCCGCTGCGCGCCGACACGGTCGAGAACCGCGCCGCCTTCTGTCGCGAGCGCGGCACGACGCTGCTCCTCTCCGACGGGCGCCGGGTGATGGTCGATTGCGACACCTACGTGCGGACGGAGACCGTCGGCTACCAGGCCTGGCTCGCCCGCTAGGCAGGACGATTGCCGGGAGCGCCGCGGCCGGGAGATCGGCCGCGGCGCTTCTGTTGCACGATCTCAATTGAGAATCGTTCTCAATATGCCCCGCACTACGATCGCTTCCGCGATCACATCATGGATTTCCTCGTCAGCCGCTCGCGCCGCTTCGACGAGGATATCTCCGGCCGAGGCTATGACCCGCGCCGCCCGCCGCTGGTCGAACCCGGCGCGGCCGACCCGCCGGTCCACGCCATGCCGCCGCCCGAGCGGAGCTGATACAAGCGGTACTAGCCGGCGCGGGCGGCGCGGCGGCGCCGCTGCCATGCCGCCAAGGCCAGCCCCATGGCGGCAAGCGAGAACGTCGCCGGCTCAGGGACGACGGTGATCTGATCGAGGATGCGCATCTCATGGATCGTTATGTCCAGGATCGCGCCCGATCCACCTGCACCGAACGGATACTGGAGCTGCAGTTCGGTCAGGCCATTGCCGGGATCGAAGTTCGGAATGCCGTCGCGCGGCGTGTTGGTGAATAACGGCGCCGAGAGGGCGACCGTCAGGGTCTTCGTGCCGGCCGCGCCCAGGGCGAGTTGATACTGATGCTCTTCGATCAGGTGGACCTGCACGGGCGACAGCGTATCCGCGTCCTTCAGGTTGAGGATGAGATTCGCCAGGGTGTTGGCCGGGTTCACCGTGAGGTCGATCTGGAAGATGACCGTTCCAGGAAAGGAAAGGTCCCCAGCCGAGGCCGTGCCGAACCCGAGCCCGCCGAAGTCATTTCCGGTGAAGTTGAAGCTCGTTTCCGCGTTCGTCGGTGGGTCTCCCGGCCCGGCGTTTGGGTTGTCCCCGGCTACCCCACCGAACGTGAATGCAAAGTTGACCGGCGGATTGTGAAACGTCGAATGGTTGCCATCCCCGGCGAGGTTGGCGACGTCACGGCCGTCGATCGTCAGATATGTCGCGGCGTCAGTGCGATTGCTGCCGATGCTGGAGACGACAAGCGCAAGGCATAGTCCCAGGAACCCATACCCCTTCGAAGCGGTCATGGTGGTCCTCCTCCGATTTCGAAGGATGGTTAAGCAAGTAGCGTACCGTTGCTATTGAGGGGAGGAATCTCAATGCGTTGCGGCCGTCATGCGCCGCTGGAGCGGTACCGGGTTGTAAAGGTTGACGACAACGCGACGTGCAAGTGTGAAACCCGGCGAACGGCTTACGGCGTTCGGCCGCGCCGTGCACGGTCACGTGAAGATCACGATGTCGGGTAGGTAGGTTTCTGCCGGATACAGGCAGGACGGCGTCAGCCGGGAAGGGAAACGCCGCGACCCCTGCCAGCTACCGCGCGGTTCGTTGCGCTGCGCGGCGTATCGCAGTGCACCATTGTGCACGCGATGCGAAATACCTCACCAGTGTCCGGCGTCCGCGAGAACGGGGGCTTGGTCGCGGCGCGCGAGGCGCAGCCGGACCTCGTCGATCAGCAGAACGAGCTGGGCGCGTTCGACACCGTCACGCGCCATCATGGCTTCCATCACGGGATCGTCGAGCAGCTCCAGGATCGTTGGCTCGCCGTGGAGCCGATAGTGCCGCCGGCTCCCAGCCGGGGACTTGCGCGCAGTCTTCATTATCGCTCTCCCCTCGTGCATTGCACCTTGCGGCAAGGTGTAGCTCCACAACGTGGCGAGAGCTGGGCGCGTTCCGGACGACTTTATGAAGAATTTTTAATTGGCGCGATGACCGCGCCCGCGCGATGCAACAGCGTGTGATCCGCGTGTGATCTAAAAGCGCGTCGACAGCCAGATCGCGAGGCGCGAGCCGGTCTTGATCGCGGCGCGCAGCACCTCGTAGCCGGGCGCTTCCTCCGCGCCATGCGCAAGGCCTTCGTCGCGATGCTCGACTTCTTCGCGGCGGAACTCCTCGATCAGCGTCTTGAGCTCGGGCTCTTCCGCGCCGAGTTGCGCCGACTGCGAGGCATAGTGCTCGTCGATCACTTCCTCGACCGCGACCGTGCAGGCCATCGCGGCGCGCTCGCCCATCAGCGCCGTCGCGGCGCCCAGCGCGAAGCCGGCCACGTGCCAGACCGGGCTCAGCGCCGTTGGCCGCACCCGGCGCTCGGGCAGCAGGCGATCAAAGGCGGCGAGGTGGCGCTGCTCCTGTGCCGCCATCTTGCGGATGACGGCGCCGGCCGGCGTGTCGCCGAGCACCGCGAGCTGACCCTCGTAGATGCGCACGGCGCCATGCTCGCCCGCGTGGTCGACGCGCAGGATGCGGGCGATCATTTCCTCGCGGGAGGGGTCTCCCGGCAGGCGTTCGGCGAGGGTGGGCGGGGGCGTTGTCACGCGAATTTGATCCTCGGCTGCTGCCAGGTCCGCTGCGCCGCCAGCAGCGCGAAGGCGGCCACGGCGAGCGACAGCAGGGCATTGTAGCCGGCCATGGAGATGCCCAGCATCGACCACGCCACTTCGTCGCAGCGCACAACGGGCTGGGCCAGCAGGCGCGCGCGCAGCTCCTCGATCGTCGCCGCGGGCGGCAGGGTAGATCCGCATTCCGCCGTGCCTTGCCACCAATGCTGTTCGACGCCGACATGGAAGACGGCGATGCCGGCCCCGGCCAGCGCGGCGGCGGCGGCGAGGACGAGCAGACCGGCCCGCCACTGCGGCTGCGCCAGGAGGACGGCCAGCCCCGCGAAGACCATGATGGCCCCATGGGCATAGCGCTGCCAGATGCACAGGACGCAGGGGGCGAGCCCACCCAGATGCTGGAAGGCCAGCGCCGCGGCGAGCACCGCAGCGCTCGCGGCCAGGATCAGAGCCGCGGCCAGCCGGGATTCAAGGATGCTGCCCATGTCCTAAAGATAGCGCAGGGCGACGAATCCGCCGACCACCGCGATCAGGAACAGCGTGGTGACCAGCGTCAGCCGCTTTTCCACGAATTCGCGGATCGGCGGGCCGAAGAATTTCAGCAGCGCCGCGACCAGGAAGAAGCGGCCGGCCCGGGTCACCAGCGACGTGATGCCGAAGGCGAGCAGGTCGAAATGAACGGCGCCGCTGGCGATTGTTACAATCTTGTAAGGAATTGGGGTCAGGCCCTTGGCGAGGATGACCCACACGCCCCATACGTTGAACCATTCCTGGAACTGGGCGAACGCCTGTTGCAGGCCATAGAAGTTGATGACCCACTGGCCGATCGTCTCGAACAGGAAGTAGCCGATTGCATAGCCGAAGAAGCCGCCGGCCACCGAGGCGATGCTGCAGATCGCCGCGATCTGCCACGCCCGCTTGGGGTCGGCCAGCACCATCGGCAGCAGCATGACGTCCGGCGGGATCGGGAAGAACGAGCTTTCCGCGAAGGAGACGCCCGCGAGCGCCCAGCGCGCGCGCGAATGCGCGGCCATCCGCATGGTCCAGTCGTAGGTTTTGCGTAACAAGGAGCTACCTGCCGGCAACGCGGTGGAAAGGGAGGTCCGAGGCTGCGGCGGGTGTATCAGCCCGCCGTGGTCCCGCGCAAGGAGCAGCGTCGCTGTGTCGCGCCACGGGCCTGGAATGCAACGGTTTTCCGGCAAAATCGCGGCCGTTTCCCGGAAGCATTACCCCGCCTGCCGCCGCCTCAGGCAAGGCGGACGGGTTGTGCCCGTGCGCGCACGTCCGAATAATACCCGGCCAAGGAGAATGTGCATGAAGTGGAAACTCGCCGTAGTCGCATCGTGCTTCGCGCTGGTGGCTCCCGCCGCGGCCCAGGTGCTGATCACCCCCACGCCGCAGGACAACCAGACACGGCCCAGCCGCGGCACGCTGACGCCGGAAGAGGAAGAGCAGCAGCGCAAGGAAGAGCAGGAGCGCGCCCGCGTCCTGCCCGACTACAACGAGCAGCGGTCCTACGAGGGGCATGCGCGCTTTTCCGGCCAGCGCATCGGCAAATGCCCGATGAGCGGCACGGTGCGCGCGACCGTCCGCGGCAACATCATCGACGCGTCGCTGACGTTCCCGATCGAGCGCGATGCGATCCACGGGTTCATCTCCGGAAGCCGGTTCGAGGCGAAGGGCAATTTCGGTTACTCGATCCGCGGCACGGTCACCGAAGCCGGCATCTCCGGCGTCGCGGTCAAGGCGTCGCAGGTGAAGCCGTCGCCGCAGAAACGGGTGGGCGTGGCGCTGCCGTTCATTCCGGGGCCAGCGACGGACCGCGGCCCGGCACCGCCGCCAATCGTCCAGGACTGCAGCTACATGATCCAGCTCAACCGCGTGATGTAGCCGGTCGCGGGCGTCAGGACGATTTCGCGCCGGCCGCACTCGGCGGCACCAGGGTCAGCGCCGGCACGGCCGGCTCCAGATCGACATCCTGGATGCGGTCGCCGCGGCGCACGATCTTCTCGGCCGACGTGCGGATCTCACGCACGTCCTTCTCGGCCGCCGCGAAGTGGCTCTCGAGGTTGTCGACGCGCTTGGTGAGCCGGCCGATATCCTCCAGCAGCAGGCCGACCTCGCGCTGGATCGCCCCGGCCTGCTCGCGCATGCGCACGTCCTTGAGGATCGCGCGCATGGTGTTGAGCACCGCCCACAGCGTGGTGGGTGAGACGATGAACACCCGCGCGCGCCGCGCCTTGTCGGCGACGTCGCGCGCGCTGGTGTGGATCTCGCTGTAGACCGCCTCGCTCGGCACGAACATCATCGCCGCCTCGGCCGTCTCGCCGGGGACGATGTACTTGTCGGCGATGTGCCGCACATGGATGTTGATCGCGTTGGCGAAGGCGCGCTGTGCGGCGGCGCGGGCCAGCTCGTCGGCGCCGGCTTCCTGCAGCGCGTCATAGGCCTCGCGCGGGAACTTCGCGTCGATCGCCAGCGGGCCCAGCGGCGCGGGCAGCCGCAGCACGCAATCCGCGCGCATCCGGTTCGAGAGTGTCGCCTGGAACTCGAAATGCGCCGGCGGAAGCTGGTCGCGCACGATCGCCTCGAGCTGCTCCTCGCCGAACGCGCCGCGCGCCTGCTTGTTGGACAGGATGTCCGTCAGGCTGACGACATGCGTCGACAGCTCCGAGATGTTCTTCTGCGCCTCGTCGATCTTCACCAGCCGCTCGCGCAGGTCGCCGATCGTCGTGCTGGTCGCCTGTGCCGATTTCTCGAGGCTGTCGCCGACGCGCTTGGTGATGTCGGCGAAGCGGTCCTCCAGCGCCTTGGCCAGCGCGCGCTCCTGCGCCTGCAGCCGCTCGGCGGTGCTGGCCTGCGCCGCGGCGGCCTGGTCGACCAGGGTCTTCAGGCCGCCGACCAGCTCGCTCTGACCCTGCGACAGGCGGATGAGCTCGGGGTCAGGCTCCTTGCGTCGCGGCAGCACGGCGAAGACCATGGCTGCGAGCGCTACGACGACCGCGACCGCCGCGATCATCTGCGCGGGGTCCGCCGCAATGGTCTGAAGAATCCGTTCGATGTCCACGCCCGCGACTCGGGAAGTTGTCCGATTCGGGCGAACTATACGCGCTTGTGAAGATGCCGGTCGAGCGCAAGCAGGCCGGCGTTTATCAGCGCGGCGAAGACGAACAGCATCAGTGTCACCGCCATCATCGTCTTCACGTCGCTCATGCCGATCGCGTTCATGATGACGAACCCCAGGCCGCGCTTGGATGCGAACATCTCGCCGATCAGGACGCCCAGGAGGGTGAGGGAGAAGCCGACGCGCAGGCCCGAGACGATCTCCGGCAGGCAGGCCGGCACCAGCACCGTCCGCGCCGTTTCCAGCGGCGACAGCGCCATTGTCCTGGCGGTCTTGAGGTAGACCGGCTTGATGTTGCGCACGGCGTTCATGGCGAAGATCGCGACCGGGATGATGCCGTGGATGGCACCGAACGCGACCTTGGCCGTCATGCCCAGGCCGAATATCAGCAGGATCAGCGGATACAGCGTCACCTTCGGCAGCGAATAGAGGGCCACCAGCACCGGCTCGGCCACCTCGCCCGACAGGCGATGGGCGCCCAGCCATACGCCGATGCCCACGCCGCCGATCCACGAGATCAGCAGCGCGTACGCGAACGCCGTCAGCGATTCATAGATGTGGCCCCAGAACCGCGGCCGGCCGAGAAGGTCGATCGCATACAGCGTCGTCTCCACCGGGCCGGTCATCGCGACGTCACCGGCGACGAGGTGCAGCGCCTGCCACAGCGCGGCGAGGCCCGCGAGCAGGAACAGGATGTCGAGGCCGCGGCGGACGGCGCTCATCGGCCGTGGCGCCGGCGCATCATGCGCCGCTCCCACACATGCAGAGCCATGTTGATGCTCGTGACCAGGGCGAGCACGAACAGCATGAGCGCGTACATCGTGCGATTGTCGAAATTGTTGTAGGCGTAGGCGATCGCATAGCCCAGGCCGGACGCGGCCATGATGAACTCGCACGCGATGACGCCGATGAACGAGTAGGCGACCGCCAGCTTGACCCCAGTGAACAGGTTCGGCGCCGCCGCCGGCAGCTTCAGCCGCAGCGCCGTCTCCAGCGGGCTCATATTGTGCACGCGGGCGACCTTGCCGAGGACGCGCGGGATGCGGTCGAGGCCGTTGAGCGTGTTGATCACCATCGCCACGACGGCGAACATGAACGCGATGACGATCACCGGCCATTGCGTCAGGCCGAACAGAGCCACCAGCACCGGGTAGAACACGAAGAAGGGCACCGCGTAGTAGGTCGCGAGCAGCGGATCGATCGCGCGGCGCAGCCTCGGCAGGGCGTGCAGGGCGACCCCGATCGCGAAGCCGCCGATGACCGCAAGGACGAGCGCCGCGGCGACGGCCGTCAGGGTCTGACGGATGTCGGCCAGGATCTTCCCCTCGGCGAGCAGGTTGCCGAGCTCGACCACCATCTGCGAGGGCGGGATCATCGTCACGCGGTTGATGACCCCGATCCGGCACAGCAGTTCGAGCGCGCCGAAAAAGGCGGCGACGAAGCCGAACCTGATCCAGGCAAGCCGGCTCATCGTGCCGTTACGCCGCCGGGGCGCGGTCGCGCGCGTAACCCATCGCCTTGAGCGATTCCTCGCGCAGTGCATTCCACAGGCGGCCGGTGACCTCGCCGAATCCCGCCTGTGCGACGATGCGGCTGTCGCGTTCCGCCGGCCATCCCGTCTCGACCATGTCGATGAAGCGGCCGGGCCGCGCCGACATGGCGCCGATGCGGTCCGACAGCATGGCGGCCTCGTCCAGCGCATGCGTGATCAGCAGCACCGTGGCGCCGGTGCGCCGCCACAGCCGCAGCAGCTCGTCACCCATCAGCAGGCGCGTCTGCGCATCCAGCGCCCCGAACGGCTCGTCGAGCAGGATCAGGCGCGGCTGCAGGACAAGGGTGCGGGCGATGCACACGCGCTGGCGCATCCCGCCCGAGAGCTGCGCCGGATAGGCCCGCGCGAAGTCGCGCAGGCCCATGAAGGCGAGCGCGTCGCCGACCCGCTTGTCGGTCTCCGCTCCGCTGACATGCGCGCGGCGCAGGCCGAAGGCGACATTGTCCCAGACCGTGAGCCAGGGGAAGCTGGCGTCCTCCTGAAAGACCACCCCGACGCCTTCCGGGACGCGGTCTTCGACCGGTTTGTCCTCGAAGGTCACGCCTCCGGCGCTGGGCGGTGCGAGGCCCGCGAGCACTTCGAGCAGGGTCGACTTGCCGCAGCCGGACGGGCCGACGACCGAGAAGAACGCGCCGCGCCGCAGTTCGAGGTCCACGGGCCCGAGCGCGTGCAGCGGCGGCCGGCCGGCCGCCGCTGGATAGATGCGCGTGACTCCGGTGAGGCGCGCGTGGACGTCGCTCACGTCGCCGCCGGCTGGGTCAGGAGCTGCCGCGCAGGTCCGCCGGCAGGAACGAGCGGTCGATCAGCTTGTCCCAATCGACGTCACCCTGCACCTCGCCGATGATCTTCAGCCCGCGCGTGAACTCGTTCATGCCCTTGACGTCGAAATTGCCGGGGCTCCAGTACTTGATCTCGGACATGCGCCGTACCGCGATCTCGGCGATCTCGGGCTTGATGTTGTACTCCCTGGCGAAGATCGCCGAGGCTTCCTTGGGATTGGCATAGATGAAGTCGACGCCGGCACGCCGCCCCGCGACGATCGCGCGGAGCTTGTCGGGGTTCGATTTGACGAATTCCGCCGTCGTGACGCCGACCGTCTGCGTCATCGGCGGCAGGGCGTCCTTGGCGAAGACCACCGGGCGGTACTTGTCCTGGCGGGCCGAGTAGATCGGATCGAGGATGGCGGCGGCTTGCACGGCGCCGCTCTCCAGCGCCGTGAGACCGGCGCCGATGCCGCCGAGCGCCGGACGATCGACCTGGTTGAGCGCGATCCCTTCCTTCTCCAGGATCATGATGCTCAGCATGTCGGTCACCGATTTCGGGCTGGTGATCGACATCTTCTTGCCGACGAGATCCTTCACCGACTTGATGTCGGAGTTGGGCATTGTCACCCAGGCGATGTCGGCGACCGATTGCGTGCCGGAGTTGACGATGCGCAGGTCGATGCCTTCGCGCGAGGCCGCGATCACCGCCGACAGCGCCACTTCGCCGTAAGGCAGGCCGCCGGCGAGCACGTTGCGCATGGTGGTGCCGCCGCCCTTGGACGACAGGATGCCGGTGATGTCGATGCCGGCCTTCTTGAAGAAGCCCTTATCCATGGCCACCGCGTACGGCGTGCCGTACATCAGGGCGCCCCAGTGGGTGACGGAGATTTCCTCGGCCTTCGCCGCAACGGGTGCGGCGAGCAGGCCGACGGCAAAGGCCGCGGCCAGCGACTTCAGTCTGTTGGACATGCGTTCCTCCCGGTTTTTTTAGAGCAATCCGCAGTTCGGTCGACGAGTCAAGCGCGCCGCCCCTATTCGGCCGCGTGGTAGCGTTCCTCGCGCGCGTAGTAGTCGGGGAAGCCGACGACCTTCTTCAGCTCCTCGAACGAGACCTGCGGCGGATGGGGCGTGTTGGAATTGGGCTGCAGCGCCGCGATCGCCTGCTGCATCGCCGTCACCGCGGCCGACAGCAGGACGACCGGATAGGCCGCCAGCTTGAAGCCGATCTTCTCCAGCTCCGCCGCCGCCAGGATCGGGGTCTTGCCGCCGATCACCATGTTGGCCATGCACGGCTTCCTGATGGTCGAGCAGAAGCGCCGCATCTCTTCGGTGTCCTCGGGTGCCTCCAGGAAGATCATGTCGGCGCCCTCGGCGACGAAATCCTGGCAGCGCGCCAGCGCCTCGTCGAAGCTGTCGGTCGCGCGCGCATCGGTGCGCGCCATCACCAGGATGTCCGCCTTGCGCGCCGCCTCCACCGCGGCGCGGATCTTGAGGCGCGCCTCCTCGCGGCTGATGACCGCCTTACCCTTGGTGTGGCCGCACTTCTTGGGGCTGACCTGATCCTCGATCATCACGCCCGCGGCGCCGGCGCGCGCATATTCGGTGACCGTGCGCTGCACGTTCAGGGCGTTGCCATAGCCCGTATCGCCGTCGGCGATGATCGGCATGCCCGGCGCGGCGGCACAGCTATTGCGCACCGTGTCCACCATCTCGCCGAAGGAGATCAGGCCGGTGTCCGGCAGGCCAAGCCGGGCGGCCGAGGCCGCGAAGCCGCTCATGAAGCTGACCTTGCAGCCGGACTCCGCGATCAGCTTCGCCGACAGCCCGTCGAAGCAGCAGGGCATGACATGGATGCCAGGGGCGGCGAGCACCTCGCGCAGGCGCTGGGCGGGACTGATCAACGTTTCCTCCTGATGGCGGCAGATTGTTGGGGCGAACGATATCAGCGGCGGCCCGTCGGCCGCAAATGGCGGCCCTGACCGCGGCGATGGCCCTGACTGGCGGCCGACCAAGGCCCCAGTCGTGTGTCGGCCTACTTGATGATGCCCTGGGATTTGAGGAAGGCCTTGGCGACGTCGCGCGGCTCGTCCCTCTTCACGTCCACCTGCTGGTTGAGCTTGCGCATCACATCGTTGTTGACGAGCGCGCTGACCTGGTTGGCGACGGTCTCGACCTTCGGGTTGGCCTTGATCACGGCCATGCGCACGACGGGCACAAGCTGGTAGGGCGGGAACAGGTTCCTGTCGTCATCGAGCGCGACGAACTTCCCGGCGGCGATCTGCCAGTCGGTGGTGAAGCCGGCGATGACGTCAACCTGCCGCGCGCCCAGGGCGTCGTAGCGCAGCGCCAGCGCGCCGATCGGCTTGAACTCGGCGAACTCGACCGCGTACTTGTCCTTGAGACCGAGCAGCCCGTCCACGCGGTCCGCGAATTCGGGCCCGGCGCCGATCTTGAACTGCCCCGACATCCTGGCGAGGTCGGAGAGGGTTCTGAGGCTGTGCTGGCTGGCCGTTTCGGACCGCACGAGGATCGCGCGACCGTTGTTGATGCCCGTGGGCTTCAGCCACGTGACCTCGAACTCATCCTCATAGAATGCCTTCACCTGCTTGTAGACAGCGGCGGGGTCGCTGACCACCGATGCCTTGAGCACGCTCTTGAGAGCGGTGCCGGTATACTCCGGGTAGAGATCCACCTCGTTGCTGGTGAGCGCCTTGTGCGCGATCAGGGTCCCGCCGAGGTTGATCCTGCGCTCGACCTTGATGCCGTTCGCCTCGAAGGCGGCGGCGAACATTTCGCCCAGGATGAACTGCTCGGTGAAGTTCTTGGAGCCGACGCGCACGGTCTGCGCATCGGCGCTCGGCAGCCCGGCGAGCACGCCCACCGCCAGCGCCACGGCGGCCTTCGCGGCCCGGAACAGCATTTTCTGGGCTCCCCGTTCGGTTAACGGGGGGCAGTCTAGTTAACGCGCCGCCACGAGTCACGGGGCGGCGGCGGGTGCGTTCCGGTGCTTGACCGGCGCGGCACCTCAGCCTACCTAAACACGCATGGCGCTTCGCGAAATCCTCATCGCTCCGGACCCGCGGCTCAAGATCAAGGCCCGCCGCGTCGACAAGGTCGACGCCAAGGTCCGCAAGCTGATGGACGACATGCTGGAGACGATGTACGCCGCCCCCGGCATCGGCCTCGCGGCGCCGCAGGTGGGCGAGCCGCTGCAGGTGATCGTGGTCGACGTGGCCCGGGACGGCGAGCCGGCCCAGCCGCTGCGCCTTGCCAATCCCGAGATCGTCTGGGCCTCGGACGAGCAGGTGCCGTGCGAGGAGGGGTGCCTGTCGCTGCCCGAGCAGTTCGCCGAGGTGACGCGCCCGGCCGAGGTCAAGGTGCGCTATCTCGACCACGAGAACGAGATCCGCGAGGTCCACGCCAAGGGGCTGCTGGCGGTGTGCCTGCAGCACGAGATGGATCACCTCGACGGCGTTCTGTTCGTCGACCACATCTCGGCGCTGCGCCGGAGCATGATCCTGCGCAAGCTGTCCAAGTCCCGGAAGCAGAAGACGGCCGCGTCCGCCTAGGCGCGGCGCCCGGCACAGGAGAGGGCGGGGGCCATGCGGATCGTCTACATGGGCACGCCCGATTTCGCGGTGCCGGCGTTGAAGGCGCTGATCGACGCCGGCCACCGGGTCATCTGCGTCTACACCCAGCCGCCGCGCCCCGCCGGCCGCGGCCAGCGCGAGCAGATCTCCCCTGTCCACGAGGAGGCCGCCCGGCGCGGGATCCCGGTGCGCACACCGGTCAGCCTGCGCAGCGAGGGGGCCCAGCGCGACTTCGCCGCCCTCAAGCCGGACATCGCGGTGGTCGCCGCCTATGGCCTGATCCTGCCCAAGCCGGTGCTGGCGGCACCGCCCTATGGCTGCGTCAACATCCATGCCTCGCTGCTGCCGCGCTGGCGCGGCGCTGCGCCGATCCAGCGGGCGATCCTCGCCGGCGACGCCGAAACCGGCATCACCATCATGCAGATGGACGAAGGCCTCGACACCGGCCCGATGCTGCTGCAGGCAAGGCGCACGATCGACCCGACCACCACCGGCCAGGACCTGCACGATTCGCTGGCTTTGCTCGGCGCCGGGACCATCGTCACCGCCCTGGAGAAGCTGGGGCCGGGGCTGCTGCCGGCGACGCCGCAGCCGGAGGGGGCCACCTACGCGCCGAAGCTGACGCGCGAGGAAGGCCGCCTCGACTGGCGCAAGCCGGCGACGGAGCTGGAGCGGCAGGTGCGCGCCTTCACGCCGTGGCCCGGCGCCTGGTTCGAGCACGAGGGCGAGCGCTGCAAGGTCCTCGCCGCCGCCGTCGCCGACGGCAAGGGGCCGCCGGGTACGGTCCTGGACGATGCGCTGACGGTTGCGTGCGGCACCGGCGCGTTATCGATCCGCCGCATCCAGCGCGCCGGCAAGGCGGCGATGGACGCCGCTTCGTATCTGCGCGGCAATCCGGTCGCGCGGGGAACGATCCTCGCCTGATGCCGCGCTACAAGCTGGTCCTCGAATACGACGGCACGCCCTTCGTCGGCTGGCAGCGCCAGGACAGCGGCCGCTCGGTGCAGTCGGCGCTCGAAGCCGCGATCCTGAAATTCACCGGCGAGACGGTGAAGACCGTCACGGCGGGGCGCACCGATGCCGGCGTCCATGCGCTGGGGCAGGTCGTGCACGCCGATTTCGCGAAGGACTGGCCGACCGACACGGTGCGCGACGCGCTCAACTTCCATCTCAAGCCCGATCCGATCGTGGTGCTCGAGGCGGCGGTGGCGGCGGACGATTTCAGCGCGCGCTTCTCGGCGGTGGAGCGGCAATACCTCTACCGCATCCTCAACCGGCGCTCCCTGCCGGCACTGGAGCGCAACCGCGTATGGCACGTGCCCTATCCGCTCGATGCGGGCGCGATGCACGAAGCCGCGCAGCTCCTCGTCGGCCACCATGATTTCTCGACCTTCCGTGCCAGCCTGTGCCAGGCGCGCTCGCCCGAGAAGACGCTGGACCAGCTCGACGTCAGCCGCGCCGGCGACGAGATCCGCATCGTCGCTCGCGCGCGCTCGTTCCTGCACCACCAGGTGCGCAACATGGTCGGCACGTTGAAGCTGGTCGGCGATCGCAAATGGACGAAGGGCGACGTCGCCGCGGCGCTGGCGGCGCGCGACCGCGCGCGCGGCGGTCCCACCGCGCCGGCGGAAGGGCTCTATCTGGTGGCGGTGCGCTACTAGCGCGTCTCCAGCGCGACGACCATCCCGTGCAGCACGATGCCGAGCAGCAGGTCCATGAAGACGATGCCGGCGGCGACCGGCATGTCGACCTGCAGCGCCGTGCGCGCGATGAAATACTGGTAGTACAGGACCGCCACCGTTGCGGCGAGGGCGAGGATCGACATCACGGCCTCGGGCATGCCGCCCGATGCGTTGAGCGCGGTGATGGGCAGATAGATGCAGATCTGCAGGACGTTCGCCCAGTTGTAGGCGACGATGTAGCCGAGATAGCGGTCCTGCTTGCCGAGCGCCTGCAGCAGATACCATGCGGCGAGCGGAAAGGCGGTCCAGCCGATCGCGTAGCCGATGATCTCGATGGCGGCGATGCGCAGCGAGCCCGACGTCGTCGGCCGCTCGATCAGGCGCAGCCCCACGATCAGGGCATAGGCGGGCGCCATCACCGCCGCGGCCCAGAAGGACCGCCAGAACCCGTCGATGGTGCGGTCGAAATAGTCCATCCCGCGCGGATCGAGATGGGCGAGCCGCCATGCGCCGAACAGACCGAGGCTGATCTCGCGCACGGTTATGGTTTGCATGGCCGTGTCAGGTGCCGAAGAAACGGTCGAGGGCCGCTTCGTAGACGGCGGCGAGGTTGCGGATGTCGGCCAGAGAGGCGCGCTCGTCGACCTTGTGCATCGTCAGGCCGACCAGCCCGAACTCGATCACCGGCGCGTGCGCGCGGATGAAGCGCGCGTCGGAGGTGCCGCCGGTGGTGCTGAGCTGCGGCTTGCGCCCGAGCACCTTCTCGACCGAGCCGGAAATGAGCGCGCTGAGCTCGCCCGGCGGGGTCAGGAAGGCTTCGCCCGAGACTTTGACATCCATCGTGTAGCGCCCGCCGACCGCATCGAGCCGGCGCTTCATCCATTCGGTCAGGGACTTCGACGTGTGCTGGTCGTTGAAGCGGATGTTGATGCCCGCGGTCGCGCGCGCCGGGATCAGGTTGGTGGTCGGGTTGCCGACGTCGATCGTCGTCACCTGGAGGCTCGACGGCTGGAAGAAGTCGGTGCCCGCATCGAGCGGTTCCGCGGTCAGGTCCGCGAGCATGCGCACCAGCAGGTGGTTGGGGTTCTCGGCGAGATGCGGATAGGCGACGTGGCCCTGCTGGCCGATCGCGGTCAGCACCGTGTTCATGCTGCCGCGGCGTCCGATCTTGGCCATGTCGCCGAGCTGCTTTTCGTTGGTCGGCTCGCCGACCACGCACAGGTCCATCCGCTCGCCGCGCTGCGCCATCCAGTCGAGAACCTTGGCCGTACCGTTGATGGCGGGACCTTCCTCGTCGCCGGTGATGAGCAGGCTGATCGACCCGTCGAAATCCTTGCCGCGCTTGTCGAGGAAGCTGGCCACGGCGGAAGAGAACGCCGCGATCGCGCCTTTCATGTCGGCGGCACCGCGCCCGTAGATGTGGCCGTCGATGATCTCGGCCTTGAACGGGTCGACCGTCCAGCCGGCGGGGCTGCCGGGCGGCACGACGTCGGTGTGGCCCGCGAAACAGAAATTCCGGCCGCGCGTGCCGAAGCGCGCATAGAGGTTGTCGATGTCGGGCGTCCCCTCGGCGGTGAAGCGCAGGGGATGGCAGGCGAAGCCCAGCGGCTCCACCGCGCGGCGCAGCACCCCCAGCGCGCCCTCGTCCTTCGGCGTCACGCTGGGGCAGCGGATCAGATCGCGGGTCAGCTCGATCGGGTCGATGGCCGGCATGGCGCCATTCTACGCGGAGTTGGGGAAGGTGGCGTAGCGTGGCAGGTCGTCATGGATCGTGAGCCAGGGCATCTGCTCCGCCATGTTGACATGGGCCTGCGGTCTGAGCGCCGTCGCGTCGTCGAAGGACACGACGAACAGGTGGATTTCGTCGGGCCAGCGCTCGGACGCATAGGCCAGCGGGGTGCCGCAGCCGCCGCAGAAGGACCGGGTCACGCCGGGCGACGACGCAAAGGTCCTGGGTGTGCCTTTGACGAACCGCACCCGATCGCGCGGAAAGCCGGCATAGGTCGTGACCGGCGCGCCTGTTGCCCGCCGGCATGTGCCGCAATGGCAATGCGCGACCCAAGTCGGCGCGCCGTCGGCCTGGAAGCGGATGGCGCCGCACAGGCAGCCGCCGTTGCCGATCCCCTGGCTCATTGCGCGCATAACTCCAAATCTTGCGTCTTGCGCGGGCTTGACCCGCGCATCCATCGCGCCGCCTCTACGATGGGCCCGCGGATCAAGTCCGCGGGGGACGCAAACGGGGAGTAGCGGCGCGCAAAAGGCAAACCTAACTCCGCAGCAGCTCGTTGATCGAGGTCTTCGCGCGCGTCTGCGCGTCGACGCGCTTGACGATGACGGCGCAGTAGGTCGACGGCCCCGGGCTGCCGTCGGCCAGCGGCTTGCCCGGCATGTTGCCCGGCACGACGACGCTGAACGCCGGCACGCGGCCGGTGAACACTTCGCCGGAGGTGCGGTCGACGATGCGCGTCGAGGCGCCGATGAACACGCCCATCGACAGCACCGAGCCTGTCTCCACGATCACACCCTCGACGACCTCGCTGCGCGCGCCGATGAAGCAATTGTCCTCGACGATCACCGGTTCGGCCTGCAGCGGCTCGAGCACGCCGCCGATGCCGGCGCCGCCGGAGATGTGACAGTTCTTGCCGATCTGGGCGCAGGAGCCGACCGTGGCCCACGTATCCACCATCGTGCCCGAGTCGACATAGGCGCCGACATTGACGAAGGACGGCATCAGCACGACGTTGGGTGCGATGAAGGCCGGCCGCCGCACGACGCAGTTCGGCACGGCGCGGAAGCCGGCGGCGCGGAACTTCGCGTCGGTCCAGCCGGCGAATTTCGACGGCACCTTGTCGAACCAGGCGGACGGCCCGCGCGCGGCATCGGCCGGGCCGCCCGGCACCAGCGCCGAATCGTTGAGGCGGAACGACAGCAGCACCGCCTTCTTGAGCCACTGGTTGACCTGCCATTTGTCGCCGACCTTCTCGGCGACGCGCGCCTTCCCTGAGTCGAGGGCTTCCAGCGCGGCTTCGACGGCGTCGCGCGCGGCGCCCTTGGTCGTCGGGCCGAGGGCGTCGCGGCCCTCCCATGCGCTGTCGATGGTCTTCTGCAGGTCTGCGAAACTCATTGTTTTTCTGTCTCCGGGATTGGCGGCCGGGCGAACATGGGGAAGATCGGAAAGCCTGTCAACGTCCTGTACGGGCTCGATTTAACGGGTCTTTAAGCGCGTTGGCGGACTCTCTTCACCGGCAACCAGCGCAGGCGGGGATATGCGGTCGGTCCATCATACCGGCTTCGGCGGCACGCCGGGCTCCGTCCCGGCGCATGGCGACCCGTCGCCGGTTGCATCCCTCGTCGAAACATGGCCCGGGCCGGCCGCGTTCGTGGCGCGCGACGGATCGGTGCGCTTCGTCAACGGTGCCGCCTCGTCGCTCATCGCCAGCCTCATCGCCGCGGCCGGGACGGTGCGCGGCGCCACGGCCGGACGCGTGCTCGATCCGCTCACCATCGCGGGCCCGCGCGGCACCGAGACATACGAGCTCACCGCCATTCCGCTGGCCGATGGCGCGCTGGTCACCGGCCGCGACATCTCGCTCACCGCCAACATGCGCGTGGCGCTCGCGGACTCGCGCCGGCGCTACAAGGACCTTGTCGAGATATCCAGCGACTTCGCGTGGGAAACGGACCGCACCGGGGTCTTCGTCTTCGTCTCGCCGCGCGGCGCGCTCGGCTTCTCCGCCGAGCAACTCGTTGGCCGCGACGCCAGCTTCATCCTGACCGACGACGAGGCCGCCGGCGCTGCCTCGCTCTTCGCCCCGCGCCGCCGTGTCGAGCTGCAGCAGGTCTGGGTGCGCAGTGCCGACGGATCGCCGCGCTGCGTGGCCGTCTCCGCCGTGCCCCTCTTCGATGCCGACGGCGCCTATTGCGGCGCGCGTGGCCTGTGCCGCGACGTGACCGAGGCCATTGAGCGCGATACGGCGCTGGCCGAAGCGCGCAACCGCGAGCGGCTTGCCGCCTACCTGACCCGCACGATCCGCGACGAGGTGCAGCCCGAAGCGATGCTGAGCGCCGCCGCGGCCGCCATCGCGCGGGCGCTGGGCGCCGCGGGTTCGGCGATCTGGCGGTTCGACGCCGCCGGCAATCCCATCTGCGCCGCCGAATATGGCGAGCTTGCACCGGCGGATGTCGACCCGAGCGAACTGGCGCGCCGGCTCCGCGAAACCGCGCGCACGCGCGGCGAGGCGCCGCTCGATGCCGGCCGGGCGATCGCCGTCGCCGGCAGCTATCGGCAGCAGATGAACGGCGCCGCGATGGTCTGGCGCGCCGCCGATGCCGCCGGCTGGAGCGAAGCCGACCGCGGCGTGGTCACGGATTTCGCGGGGCAGCTCGGCATCGCGCTGGCGCAGCTCGAGCAGCACGAGGCGCTGGCGCGGCTGGCGCGCAACGACGCGATGACCGGCCTGCTGAACCGGCGTACGTTCAACGAGCTGCTCGCGACGCGACTTGCGCAGGCGGCGCGCATCGGACGGTCGGGCGCGCTGCTGTTCGTCGATCTCGACAATTTCAAGCTCGTCAACGACCGCTTCGGCCATCAGCGCGGCGACGATGCGCTCAAATGCGTCGCGGAGCGGCTGCGCGAAGGCTCGCGCGTCGGCGACCTCGTAGCGCGGCTCGGCGGCGACGAATTCGCATTGTGGCTGCAGGACGTGGACGAAGCGGGGGCGGTCGCCAAGGCGCGCTCCCTGCTGGCGTTCAACGCGGAGCTCGCGGCATTTTCCGGCGATGCGGCGCGGCCGCTCGGACTCTCCGTCGGCATCGCCGTGCACCAGCCGGCGACGAAGGAGACGGGCGAAGAGCTCACCCTGCGCGCCGACGCGGCGATGTACCGCGTCAAGCACGGCACGAAGAACGGCTTCGGCGTGGCGCCACTGGCGGGAACGAAGCCATGAGCGACGCGTCCTACGAGCGCGACAAGCGCCTTGCCGCCGACCCCGACGTCGCGGTCCGCGAGAAGCTCGCGCGCAGCAAGAAAGCGCGGCCCGAGATTCTGTACTACCTGGCGAGCGATGCCGAGGCGTCGGTGCGTCGCGAGATCGCCGCGAACGCCCATACGCCGGTCCACGCCGACCTGCTGCTGGTCCGCGATCCGGACGAGGCGGTGCGCGCCGATCTTGCGCGCAAGGTCGCGGCCCTGCTGCCGGATCTGACGGCGGCCGAGCAGAGCCAGGCCCGCGAGCGGGTCATCGAGCTGGTGTCGACCCTCGGGCGCGACGCCGCGGTGCGCGTGCGCCGGGTGGTGGCCGAGACCCTCAAGGATGTCGCCAACGCGCCTGCCGATGTCATCCGGCGGCTGGCGGAGGACGCGGAACTGGTCGTCGCCGAGCCGGTGCTGCGCTGCTCGCCGGTCCTGACCGACGACGACCTGATCGAGATCATCACGAGCGGCCCGATCCCGGGCGCGGTGGCGGCGATCGCGCAGCGCGCCGGCGTCGCCGGCACCGTCGCCGACGCCATCGTCGCGGCCGACGACGAGGCGGCGGTCGCCGCCCTGCTGGCCAATCCATCCGCCCAGATCCGCGAGGAGACGCTCGACCTGGTCGTCGACCGCGCACCCGCGCGCCCGGACTGGCACCAGCCCCTGGTACGGCGGCCAGTGCTGCCGGCGCGCCTGGTCAAGCGCATCGCCTCGTTCGTCGCCTCGGGCCTGCTCAGGCAGCTCGAGCAGCGCGACGACCTCGATCCCAAGCTGCGGGCGGCCGTGTCGGCGGAAGTCGACCGCCGGCTGAAGGACGAAGCCAAGGTCGCGGTGCCGGACGAGGAGCTGGGCGAGACAGCCGCCGAAACCGTGGCCCGCCTCAAGGCGCAGGGCACCCTCGACGAAGACGCGGTGAGCGCGGCGATGGGCGAGGGCAAGCGCGCCTTCGTCCGGGCGGCGCTCGCCTGCCTCAGCGGCATCGGCGATGCCGCCGTCGACAAGATCCTGTCGTCGCGCAGCGCCAAGGGCATAGTCGCCCTGGTGTGGAAGGCGGGGCTGAGCCCGCGCATGGCGGGCCAGGTCCAGCTCCGCATCGCCGGCATTCCGCCGCGCCAGGTCCTGTCCGCGCGGGCGGGCGAGGGCTGGCCGCTCACCGCCGACGACATGACCTGGCACCTCGAGCTGTTCGGGGCGAAGATTTCCTGAAACGCGCCGTTCCGGACTGCCACAGGATTTGAACGACCGTCAGCGGCGCGCGCGCCGGCGGATCTGCATTGTCATTCTGGAGGAAGAGGATGCAGCCCGGCGCCGTCACGGGGATCGATGTGCCGTCGCCAGGCTGCTCTGTTTCCGGCCTGAAAGTCAGCCGGGACAGTCTTCAGGCGTGTTTCGTCGAAGCGGTGTCGAGTCAGTAACAGAGCGTATCGACTGCCGTTGAAATACCGTGCTACCGCTTCGCCGTGTCACAACATGTTTCGTACTCGACACAATATAGGCACTAAACCTTAACCGGCCGTGAAGCCGCGGCTGCCGCCGAAGATTTTTGGCGACAGCGCGCGGCGGATGCGAAGTGCGGGCGTCGCGTGCATCCGCCCGCGCTTCATCGATGTCAGGCCGTTGCCTCGGCCGACTGCGAGTGCTGCTCGCTTCGTTCGGAGACGCCGCGCAGCGCTTCCATCCCTGCCTTGGGCTTGCCCTGCGTCGCGATGTCGCCAAGCGAGACGATGCCGACCAGCCGCTTGTCGCGGTCGACGACGGGAAGGCGCCGCACCTGGATGTCGGCCATGTTCTTGCCGACATGCGCGATGTCCTCGTCGGCAAAGCAGTACAGGATCTCCTGGCTCATCACCTCGCGGACCTTCGCATCGGGGCCCTTGCCCTGCGCAACGCCGCGGACCGCCACGTCGCGATCCGTGATCATGCCGACAAGCCGGTCGCGCTCGCCCACCGGCAGCACGCCGATATCGAGATCGAGCATGCGCAACGCTGCGTCCCGCAACGAATCGTCGGGACCGGCAAGCTCGACGTCACGAGTCATGATGTCTCGGACTTTCATTGCAATCTCCCTCGTTGTCTCGCGAGTGCTACGCGGGACGCGCGGAGAGGTTCGAGCGCGGCGGGAAAAGATTTGCCGCGCCGCGCTTGTTCTTCGCGCGGCGCGGCCGTTGGAAACGAGCGGGGCGGCGGCCTTAGGCGGCGCGGCCGATCATCGTGCCGACGCCGCGCTCCGTGAACAGCTCCAGCAGGATCGCGTGCGGCACGCGCCCGTCGAGGATCACCGCCGCCTCGACGCCGAGATCGACCGCCTCGAGGCACATCTCCACCTTCGGGATCATGCCGCCGTGGATCGTGCCGTCGCCGATCATGGCGCGCACCTGCGCCACGGACAGGCGCGGGATCAGCGTCTTGTTCTTGTCGAGCACGCCCATCACGTCGGTCATCATCAGCAGCCGCGCGGCGCGCACGGCGCCCGCGACCGCGCCCGCCACGGTATCGGCGTTGATGTTGTAGGTCTCCCCGCCGACCCCGACGCCGACCGGAGCAATGACCGGAATGATGTCGGACTTGGCCAGCGTCTCGAGGATGCCCGGATTGATGCGCTCGGGCTCGCCGACGAAGCCGAGGTCGAGGATGCGCTCGATATTGGAATCGGGATCGCGCTTGGTGCGCGTCAGCTTGCGCGCGACGATCAGCGCACCGTCCTTGCCCGAAAGGCCGACGGCGGTGCCGCCGACCTTGTTGATGGCCGCGACGATCGACTTGTTGATCGAGCCGGCCAGGACCATCTCGACCACCTCGACGGTCTTGGCATCGGTCACGCGCAGGCCGTCGATGAAGTTGCTCTTGATGTTGAGCCGCTCCAGCATCTGGCCGATCTGCGGGCCGCCGCCATGCACCACGATCGGGTTGATGCCGACCTGCTTGAGCAGGACGATGTCGCGCGCGAACTCGCTCGCCACCGCGTCGTCGCCCATGGCATGGCCGCCGTACTTGACGACGACCGTCTTGCCGGCGAAGCGGCGCATGTAGGGCAGGGCCTCGGACAGGATGCGGGCCTTTGCGACGGCTTCGGAATTCTGGCTGTCGTTCATTGGGCGTTCTTGGCTTCGAGGGCGTTTATGTGATCCGAGATCGCGCTTGCGGAGCCACCCTCACCCTACCCGACGTCAATGGACGTCGCCCGCGAGCGGGAGAGGGTCCCGGAAGGCGCTGGGCCGCGCTCCTTCTCCCGCTTGCGGGAGAAGGCGGGGGATGAGGGTGGCGCCACAAGCGCGATCTGCGGACGCGAGTACTAACCCAAGCCGGCGAGCGCCGCCAGCGCGGCGCGCAGCTCCGGGATGCCCTGGCCGGTCTGGGCGCTGGTGGGCATGACGTCCGGGTGGGCGGCGACGTGCCGGGCGGCCTCTTTCGCGATCCTGGCGATCTGCACCTCCAGCTCGCCCGGGGCCAGCTTGTCGACCTTGGTCAGCACGATCTGGAAGCTGACCGCGGCCTCGTCGAGCAAGGTCATCGTCTCGCGGTCGCTGTCCTTGAGGCCGTGGCGCGAGTCGACCAGCACCAGCACGCGGCGCAGCTTCGGCCGGCCGCGCAGATAGAGCTTGATCAGCCCGGTCCAGCCCTGGACCTGCTTCTTGCCGACGCGCGCGAAGCCGTAGCCGGGCATGTCCACCAGCATCAGCCGGTCGTCGAGCGAGAAGAAGTTGAGCTGCTGCGTGCGGCCCGGCGCCTTCGAGGTCCGCGCCAAGGTCTGGCGCCCGGTCAGAGCGTTGACCAGGCTCGACTTGCCGACATTCGAGCGGCCCGCGAAGGCCAGCTCGGGCAGGCGCGCCGGCGGCATCACCTCGGTCGAGGTGGCGCCGGCGACGAAGGCGCACTCGCGCGCGAAAAGCAGTCGGCCCGCTTCGATCAGCTCCGGATCGACTGCCTCCGCCGGCTCCGTCACTTGGCCGGGTTGCCCTTCATCTGCCGCAGGATGACCCATTGCTGCAGCACCGACAGGATGTTGTTCCAGGCCCAGTAGATCACCAGTCCGGCCGCGAACGGCGCCAGGATGAAGGTGAAGATGAACGGCATCGCCAGGAAGATGCGCGCCTGGATCGGGTCGGGCGGCGCCGGGTTCATCTTCTGCTGCAGGAACATGGTCACGCCCATGATGATCGGCCACGCACCGACCGTGCTGCCGAGCAGCCAGATTTCCGGCGGGGTGATCGGCAGCAGGCCGAACAGGTTGAAGATCGAGGTCGGGTCGGGCGCAGACAGGTCCTGGATCCAGCCGTAGAACGGCGCGTGGCGCATCTCGATAGAGATGAACAGCACCTTGTAGAGCGCGAAGAAGACCGGGATCTGGACGATGACGGGGAGGCAGCCCGCGAGCGGGTTGGCGCCGACGCGCTTGTACAGCGCCATCATCTCCTGCGACATCTTCTGGCGGTCGTCGCCGTATTTCTCGCGCAGCTTCTCCATCTCAGGCTGGAGCAGCTTCATCTTGTTCATCGCGCGGTACGACTTGTTGGCGAGCGGGAAGAACACGATCTTGACCAGCACGGTCAGCAGCAGGATGGCGAGGCCGTAATTGCCCAGCAGGCGGTAGAAGTAGTCGAGGATCAGGAAGATCGGCTTGGTCAGCCAGTAGAACCAGCCGAAGTCGATGGCCAGGTCGAACCGGGCGATGCCGAGGTTCTCCTCGTATTGGTTGAGGAGGTTGAGCTCCTTGGCGCCGGCGAAAACATGGTTCGTCGTCTGCACGGTGCCGCCCGGCGGCACCGTCAGGGCCGGCCCGAGAAAGTCGGCCTGGTAGCGGTCCTCGCCGTTGGCAAGCGAGTGATTGAAGCGCGCCTTCACCGGAACCTTCTGGTCGGGTACGAGCGTCACCAGCCAGTACTTGTCGGTGATGCCGAGCCAGCCGCCGGTCGTGTCGTACTCGATCTTCTTCTTGTCCTTGAGGTCACCGTAGCTCGGCTCGCGCAGCGTGCCGTCCATCACGGCGAGCGGTCCCTCGTGCAGGATGTAGAAGCCCTGCGTGTGCGGCGTGCCGCTGCGCGCGACAAGGCCGTAGGAGAAGAGCTGGACCGGTGCGCTGCCGCTGTTCACGACGCGATCGGTGATGCTGAACATGTATTCGCCGTCGAGGGCGATCTTGCGCTCGAAGCGCAGGCCCTCGCCGTTGTCCCAGCTCAGCGTCACCGGTGTGGTCAGCGTCAGCGTGCGCTGGTCGGCCGACCACTCGGTTTCCGGGCCCGGCACGTTCACGCCCTGTCCCACCCAGCCGAACTCGGCGAAATAGGCTTGCGGCAGCCCTTGCGGCGTCAGGAGGGTGATGGGTGGGCTCGCGGGATTTACGGTCTCGCGGTACAGCGTGAGCTTGAGGTCGTCGATGCGCGCGCCCTTGAGCAGCAGCGAGCCCTGCATCGCCGGCGTGTCGATGCGCACGCGCGGCTGCTGCGCCACCAGCGTCGCGCGGTCGACGGCGGGCACGGTGGGCGACGCGGCCGGCGGCGCGCCTGGTGCCGCGCCCGGCACCGGCGCGGTCGAGGGCGCTCCGGGCACCGGTTGCGTCGGTGCGGTCGGCGTCATCTGCTGGCTGGCGGCGCGCTCGGCCTGCAAGGCGCGATCGCGGTCGACGCGCGGCTTGTTCACCAGGAATTCGAAGCCGAGCACGATCACGATCGACAGGGCAATCGCGAGAATGAGGTTCTTGTTCTCAACCATGATGCGTGACCCGGGAAACTCCAGCGGAAGACGTTAGTGACAGTCGCGGCAGCGATGCGCGGCGCCGGCCGAGGCCGGCGGCACCGGATCCCAGCCCTCGCCACCCCACGGATGGCAGCGCAGCAGCCGGCGCAGCGCCAGCCATGCGCCGTAGGCCGGGCCGTGCATCACGACCGCCTCGCGTGCGTATTCAGAACAGCTCGGCATGAAGCGGCAGGCCGGCCCGATCAGCGGCGAGACGACGTATTGATAGACGCGGATCGCCGCGACGAAAACCCAGGAGATCGGATTCACCCAGCCTCGCGTCCTTTGGGGGCCAATGCCTCGAGCGCCTTGCGCAGGTCGTCCAGCAGCGAGGGCCAGGACCGATCCAGCGTGCCCGCGCGCGCGACCAACACGTAGTCGTAACCGCGCGTTCCCGCAACCGGCAAAACCGCCGCAGCCGCAGCGCGCAGTCGCCGCTTGGCGCGGTTGCGTACAACCGCACCGCCCAGCTTCTTGGTCGCGGTGAATCCGACGCGGATCGACGCCGCGTCAGGCGCGCCGCGTGCCGCTTGCAAGACGAGCCCCGGCAGGGCGCATTTGCGCCGCGAGGCAGCGACCCTGAGGAATTCTTCGCGCCGCTTGAGGCGAACGATGGCCGCACGCATGGCCGGCCATGAGCGCCTGGGCCTCGGCCGCGCTAGGCGGAGAGGCGCTTGCGGCCCTTGCTGCGCCGGTTCGACAGCACGCGGCGGCCGCCGACGGACTCGCTCCGCTTGCGGAAACCGTGACGCCGCTTGCGGACGAGCTTGCTGGGTTGATAAGTGCGCTTGCTCACGAGCCTTACTCCGATCCGGTCCGGCCAAAACGCCGTGGCGAGCCTCGCCAGAAGCCAGGCCCGAAACAGGGCCGGGCTTATAAAGAACCTGACTTATCAAGTCAATCGCGCATTCCCGGGACAGAGACGTGGTAAATCGGCAAAATCGCTTCACGGTCAAATGATTGGCCGTGGAGTTGGTGCGCCCATACAATCCGGAAAAGCGGGCGCGACAAGAGGCCCGCGCGCGGGAAGCCGGTCGCAATGGCATCTGCCACGTCCGCCAATGACAACAAAAGGGGCTGGGGCCGACGCTTTCTGCCGGTTGCGGCCCTGGCGGCGGGCTTCTGCCTCTTCTTTGCCCTCGGTCTGCACCGCTACCTGACCTTCGAGACGCTGCGCGCGCATCGGGCGGAGTTGCTGGCCTGGGTGGAGGCGGATCCGGCCAAGGCCGCGGCGATCTACATCCTGGTCTATACGGTCATCGCAGCCTTCTCCCTGCCGGTCGCCACACTGGCCAGCGTCACCGGCGGGTTCCTGTTCGGGACGATCCTCGGCGCGGTCTACGCGGTGGTCGGCGCCACCCTCGGCGGGACCATCCTGTTCGTCGCGGCGCGGACCGCCTTCCACGACCTGCTGCGGGCGAAGGCGGGCTCCGCGATCCAGAAGATGGAGCAGGGCTTCAAGAAGAATGCCTTCAGCTATCTGCTCGTGCTGCGGCTGGTTCCCCTGTTTCCCTTCTTCCTCGTCAACCTCGTCCCGGCCCTTCTCGGTGTTTCCCTGCGCGTCTTCGTGGCCGCCACCTTCATCGGCATCATCCCTGGCGCTCTCGTCTTCGCCAGCGTCGGCAACGGGCTCGGCGCCGTGTTCGACGCCGGGCGGATGCCGGACCTCGGCATCGTGCTGAGTCCGCCGATTCTGCTGCCGATCATCGGGCTCGCCCTTCTCGCCCTGCTTCCGGTCGCGTACAAGCGGCTCAGGAAGAAGACATGAGCGAACGCCTCGACGTCGACATCTGCGTCATCGGTGCGGGCTCGGGCGGGTTGTCGGTGGCAGCCGGCGCCTCGCAGCTCGGCCAGAAGGTCGTGCTGTGCGAGCGCGCGCGGATGGGCGGCGACTGCCTCAATTTCGGCTGCGTGCCGTCGAAATCGGTGATCGCCGCCGCGCGCGCCGCGACGGCGATCCGCGAGGCAGGCCGCTTCGGCGTGCGCGCCGAATCGCCCACCGTCGACTACGCGGCGCTGCGCGAGCACGTGCGCGGCGTGATCGCCGCGATCGAGCCGAACGATTCGGTCGAGCGCTTCACCGGCCTCGGCGTCAGGGTTGTCCAGGATCATGCGGCGTTCACCGGGCCGGACGAGGTGAAGGCCGGCGGCTTCACGATCAGAGCGCGCCGCTTCGTGGTCGCGACCGGCTCGGCGGCTTCGGTGCCGCCGATCCCCGGCCTTGACGGCGTGCCGTTCCTGACCAACGAGACGGTGTTCGACCTCGCCGCGAGTCCGGAGCATCTGATCGTCATCGGGGGCGGGCCGATCGGCTGCGAGCTGGCGCAGGCGCACCGACGGCTCGGCGCGCGCGTCACGGTGATCGAGGCGCTGCCGTCGGTGCTGTCGAAGGACGATCCCGAACTCGCCGATTTCGTGAAGCGCCGGATGCGCCGCGACGGCGTGGAGATCCTCGAGGGCGCGAAGGTGCTGCGCGTCGAGGGTCGGGCGGGGGATCTCGCCGTCATCGTCGACAAGGGCGGCGCCGGGCACCGCATCGCCGGCTCGCATCTGCTGGTCGCCACCGGGCGGCGCGCGACCGTCGACGGCCTCAACCTCGACGCCGCCGGCGTGAAGCATTCGCCCAAGGGCATCGAGGTTGATGCGCACCTGCGCACGTCGAACCGCAGGATCTACGCGATCGGCGACGTCGTGGCGGGCGGCCACCAGTTCACTCATGTCGCCGGCTACCACGCCGGCATCGTCATCCGGAACGCGCTGTTCCGCCTTCCCGCGAAGGTCGACTATCGCGCGCTGCCGCGCGTGACCTTCACCGCGCCGGAGCTTGCCAATGTCGGCATGACCGAGGCGGAGGCGCAGGCGAGCGGCGAGACGCTGCGCATCCTGCGCTGGCCGTTCCACGAGAACGACCGCGCCCAGGCGGAACGGGAGACCGAGGGGCTGATCAAGGTGATCGCGACGACGCGCGGGCGCGTGCTGGGTGCTGGCATCGTTGGCCCGCATGCCGGCGAGCTGATCCAGCTCTGGGGCCTCGTCATCGCCAAGCGGCTCAAGCTCGGCGACGTCGCCAGTCTGATGCTGCCGTATCCCACCCTGAGCGAAGTGAGCAAGCGCGCCGCCGGCAGCTTCTTCGCCCCGAAGCTGTTCGCGCCGTTCACGCGGAAGCTCGTCCGCTTCCTCGCAAAGTTCGGTTGAACCTATTATCGCGCAAGGGCCGATCTTAGATCGGCCCCTACATCCGGAGCGGAATCCTCTGTTTTCGTGTAGGGGCGGATCTAAGATCCGCCCCCGCGCGGCCTCACCAATAGAACCCGAAGATGCCGAAGCGGCGGCCCTTGGTGACGGGCTGCACCTCGTGCAGCAGCGAGCAGGAGAACACCAGCGCCTCGCCGGCGCCGGGCCGGTACTCGCTGCCGGGGAATTCCGGGAAGCGCACGCCGCCGCCTTCATAACCTTCGTTCAGGTTTAGGCTCATCGCGAAGCGGCGATGCGCCACCAGCGGGTCATTGTTGTCGCGATGGGCCTGGAAGAAGCCCTGCTTCTCGCCATCGTAGCAGCCGATCTTCATCGTCTCGCCGGTGCGGACGACGAAGTTGAACGCCTTCTTGATCTCGCCCAGCACGCGCCGCTGGACGACGGAGTCCAGCTCGGCGCGCAGACCGGGATCCTCGACCGGCACGTCCACGCGCCGCTTGATGTTGGGGTCGTAGGTCTGCACCCCGCCTTTGCTCGTACCGACGACATCGACGAACTTCTGCTGCGAATCCCAGAACCGGATGATGCGCTCGCATTGCGCGGGCGACAGCACGTCCCGGATCAGCAGCACCGGCGCCTGGGAGACGACCGCGCGGTATTCCACCGGCTGGTACAGCGCCGCGCAGGCGGCCAGCGCCTCCTCGGCATGGCCGACATCGGTTCCGGCAATGATCTTCCTGACGCGCAGGTCGGGACCGGTGATGAGCGTCATCGGCTCGCGCGGCTGGCCCAGCCCGAGGAAGGCGGGAATCTGGCCCTGCACGTCCGCGAGCACGGGGAACGGCGACGGCGCGCCGCGGAAGAATCCGTCGATCTCCGGAAGCGGGAAGGCGCCCACCAGGAGCGGCCAGGCGCCCAGCTTGTAAAATTCGGGGGCGGTCCTGGCGAAGGACGAGAACAGGGGCGCCGCCTTGTCCTTCGCCACAGGCGGGCAGATGAACAGGACGATCGCCTTCGCGCGCAGCGTCAGCAGGTCGAGGTTCGTCTGCTGACCCGTATGGTCCTGGAAGCCGAACGGCCGCAGCCGGTCGCCGATCCCGAAAGAGCGGAGGTCCTGCGCGGAGGCTGGCTCGTTCATCGCGCGCATGTTGCCCCGGCGGCCTGCGCCGGGCAACCGTGCTTCACGTTGCCTTCCCCCTGACAGCGGCGAACGCGGCGAGCGCGCGCTTGCGCGCCTCGCCGTGATCGACGATCGGCGCGGGATAGGTGTTGCCGAGCGCGACGCCGGCCTTGCGCAGCACGTCTTCGTCCGCCTCCCATGGCTTGTGGATCGCATCGGCCGGCAGCTTCGCGAGCTCCGGCACGTAGCGCCGCACGTAGTCGCCGTCGGGGTCGAACTTCTCGCCCTGCAGCACCGGGTTGAAGATGCGGAAGAAGGGGGCCGCATCCGCGCCGCAGCCCGCGACCCATTGCCAGCTCGCCGCGTTGTTGGCGAGGTCGGCATCGACCAGCGTGTCCCAGAACCACGCCTCGCCGTCCTGCCACGGCAGCAGCAGGTCCTTGATCAGGAACGAGGCGACGATCATGCGCACGCGATTATGCATCCAGCCGGTCTGCCACAGCTCGCGCATGCCGGCGTCGACGATCGGATAGCCGGTGCGGCCGCGCTGCCACGCCTTCAGCGCCGCCTTGTCCTTCCGCCACGGGAACTTGCCGAACGCGGGCCGCAGCGGATCGTCCGGCAGCGCCGGCCGGTGATAGAGCAGGTGATGGCTGAATTCGCGCCAGCCCAGCTCGGTCAGGAACGTGTCCGCGTGGCGCGACGGCTCCATCGCGCGCACGCGGTGCCAGATCTGGCGCGGGCCGATCTCGCCGAAATGGAGATGCGGGCTCAGCCGCGAGGTGCCGACCTCGCCGGGGCGGTCGCGGCCGCTCTTGTAGGTGCCGAGCGCATGGTTGAGGAAGGCCGTGAGCCGCTTCGCCGCGCCGTGCTCGCCGGGCGTCCATGTCTCGCGCAGGCCACCGGCCCAATCCGGTTTCTTCGGCAGCAGCGCCCAGGATTCGAGCTCGTCGCTCGCGAGCTTCCCGCCGAACCCGTCCAGCGTCCTCGGCGCGGGCAGGGGCTTCGGCGGTTCGTCCTGCGCGAGGCAGGCGCGCCAGAACGGCGTGAAGACGCCATAGGGCTCGCCGGCCTTCGTCTTGATGGTCCACGGTTCGAACAGCAGGGCGGCGTTGTGGCTCGTCGCAGCGATGCCTTTCTTCTGCAGCGCCGTTTTGATGTGCGTGTCGCGCTCGATCGCGGTGGGCTCGTAGCAGCGGTTCCAGGTGACGGCGCCGGCGCCGGTTTCCTCGACGAGCTTGGCAAGCGCCTTCGCGGCAGGGCCGGAGCGGAGGATCAGCGTCGCGCCGCGATCGCCGAGCTCCTTCGCCAGCGCCGTCAGGCTGCCGTGAAGCCACCAGCGGCTGGCGCCGCCGGGCGCCCACGCGCCGGCGGCCGCGTCGTCGCGGATGTAGACGGGCACGAGCGGCCGCCCTGACTCGGCGGCGGCGCGGAGGGCTGGATTGTCGGTCAGGCGCAGATCCTGCCTGAACCAGACGATGATCGGGGACGAGGTCATGCGCGGTCAGTGTACGCCGTGCGCGGGCCGGCGGTTTCGCGGGGGGAGGGAAATCAATCCTCTGGCTCGCGCGGGCCGCCATGCAGGAGCCGCTCGCGCGTGAACATGTGCAGGCGCTCGCGGCCGATCATGAGCACGCGGAAGCCGGTACGGCCGAACAGCCCGGCGATGGCCTGATCGAGCACGTCGAGCCCGCCGGTGAACGCGCCGAAGGCCGGCATCACCATGCGCCGCCCGTCGGTGACGAAGCACGGGCTGGTGATGCGCTGGCCGCGCGTGGTGATCGCCGCCTTGGGATGGAAATGGCCGCAGACTTCGCCGGACGCGAGCGCGCCGTTCGCCGGCTGGTGGCGCAGCAGCAACCCGTCCAGCGCCAGCTCCGGCACCACCGCGCCGCCAAGCTCCGCGGGCGGGGCGGGGTCGTGGTTGCCGGCGATCCAGGTCCACTCATGCGCCGCCACCATGCGGCGCAGGGTGTCGCGATCCTGGTCGGCAAGCCGTCCGGCCGCCTCGCCGTCATGGAAGGAATCGCCGAGGCAGGCCACGCGCTGCGGCCGGTAGCGCTGGATGACGCGCGCGAGCCGCTCCAATGTCGCGCGCGTGTCGTACGGCGGCAGGAACTGCCCGCGCCGCGCGAAGCTGGAACCCTTCTCCAGGTGCAGGTCCGACACGACCAGCATGCGCTGCTCGGGCCAGAACACCGCGCCCGTCGGATCGGCCAGCAGTCCCGCGCCGTTGACCGTGATGCGGGCGCTCATGCGCGCAAGGGAATCGCAAAAGCCATGTGGCCGGTGTGTATAGAGCGTGCCCGCGACAATGCCCAGCGCCTTGCCGATGCATTGCGGGCGGGCTGAAGCCCGCCCCTACGCGGAGGACTTTCCGTTCTGCGTAGGGGCGGGTTTTAACCCGCCCTGCGGCCGCAACAGCCGCTCCGGAACGGAATTTACCGCGGAGGACGCGGAGGAAGGCGCAGAGGGCGCAGAGGATTCATCGCGCGAAGCGCGCGGTTCCTTCTCAGCGTCCTCCGCGCTTCTCAGCGTCCTCTGCGGTTAATCCCCATGGATTGGGGCGCAGCTCCATCAACCCTCTCCCGCTTGCGGGAGAGGGCAGGGTGAGGGAGGCGCGCGTC